>TARA_R110002020_G_scaffold140042_6_pt1 | contig 21568 bp, 10 predicted proteins | sample TARA_R110002020 | Tara Oceans TARA_R110002020 (sample SAMEA4396489) | marine metagenome | biome: Westerlies Biome; feature: [MES] marine water layer (ENVO:01000295) within the mesopelagic zone...; material: water (ENVO:00002006), including particulate matter (ENVO:01000060) such...
GTGATGACCGAAGAATGAAGTCTTGGTTAACAGGTTCTGCAGGTGGAGCATATACTTCAGATCTTGATGCTATGGAAGTTAACTTCCTATCAGAAAGATGTTTAGTGACTCAAGCTGCTAACAACTTTGTATTATTCCAAGGAGTATAATACAACAAATGTAATTCTTACCCTCGTTATATTAACGGGGGTAATTATTGCTTTTATAAATTATTTAATTATATTATATTATGTCAAAAATAAAAGAAAAAAAAGAAGTGGTAGTAGAAAAAGCTCCACAAGAAGTAGCAGTAGCTACTAAAAAACCAGTTAAAAAAAATAGCTGGGAAGTAAAACATAGAACTTATTTATTAAGAGGAAACAAAGAGCCACTTACATTTACTATACCAAGTAAACACACAAGAAGACACCCCTTGTTGTGGTTTGATAAAGAAAAAAATACGCAAAGAGAGTTAAGATATGCAACTAATATGAGCACACCATTTGTTGATGAACAACACGGTGAAGTAACTATGGGTCATATTATATTTAGAGACGGTATATTATCTGTTCCTAAAGAAGATATTTGCTTACAACAATTACTTTCTTTATATCACCCTATGCGTGAAAGAAAGTACATTGAACACGTACCTCAGCGTATTGCTCAAGACCAGCTTGCTAATATTGAAGTAGAAATAGAAGCTTTAAACGCGGCTAAAAATATGGATATTGATCATGCAGAAGCAATAGTAAGAGTTGAAATTGGTTCAAAAGTTTCGTCTTTATCATCTAAAGAATTAAGAAGAGATTTATTATTACTGGCTAAGAAAAACCCAGTATTATTTTTATCTCTTGCAAAAGATGATAATGTGCAGTTAAGAAATTTTGGTATCAACGCTGTTGAGCTTGATATTATAAAACTATCAGGTGATCAAAGATCTTTCCACTGGGGAACTAATGATAGGAAATTAATGGCTGTTCCATTTGATGAAAATCCATACTCTGCTTTAGCATCATGGTTTAAAACTGATGAAGGAGTTGAAGTATATAAGTCTATAGAAAAAAGACTATAATAAATATAAGGGGCGGATTCGTCCGCCTCTATATTAAACAATAAAAATATAATGGTAAACGTAAACACTGTATATAAAACCGTGTTGTTAATATTAAATCAACAACAAAGAGGATATATGACACCTGATGAGTTTAATAAAGTAGCTACTCAGGCGCAATTAGATATATTTGAAAACTATTTCGAAAGCTTAAATCAGCAATATCGTACACCACAGAATGACACTGAGTATGCTAACAGAGTAAAAAATATACAACAGAAGTTACAGTTTTTTCAAAGAACTGGAACAACAACTTTTGTAGGACCTTACTTTGATTTAGACTCTACAGACATTTACAGAGTAGGAAGCGTGTTTTATAAAAACGCCGAGCTTACTCAATACTCACAAAGAAACGAGTTAACACAAATACTACTTTCCCCTTTAACTCAACCATCTGAACACTTTCCTATATACTTATATGAAGATGATAAATTATATGTTTATCCAACTACTATAGAGAACGACATAAGTATATCTTATTTAAAAACACCTGCTGATGTTGTTTGGCAATATGGAGTAGGATTAAAAGGTCAATATGAATATCAAGCTCCACCAGCTTCTACAGCTTTTGAACTAGATATATCAGAGCAAACTAATATTATAATGAGAATACTAGCTTACGCTGGTGTTATTATTAATGATCCAACAATAGTACAAGTAGCTGGCCAAGCCATAGCTACTGAAGAACAAAATTCAAAATCATAAAACATGGCACAACCAAATGGTGGTTTAATAACCGAAACAAATCAACAATATTACGCGGGAGCGCAGGGTTTTACAGTGTCAGATCCTTTAGGTCAAGATAAGTTTACGTTTACTTTTAACACTAAATTAGTTTTTGGAGATTATGATCCAGCTAATATAGACTATGCTAAGAATAATTTTAAACTATACAGTAGTCCTAATGGATTAACATATACAGAGTATGTTTTACCTTATGACGTTAAAGATAATGTTGTTGAATTGACTGGTTCGCTAGCACAAGGAGAAACTTTAGTTTGTCAATTAAAAACAACAACTGGTGGTAGCTATGGAAACAAAGATGCTTACGGTGTAACAGTAGAACAAAATTACGGTGGTTATGCTTATATAACAGTTAAAGATATAGTTAACAATTTTATGGTTGCTTATGTAGGTCAAGATAAAATTATACCTAGAGTAGACAGAACAGACGTAATATTTCATACTAAAAGAGGTTTACAAGAGTTTAGCTATGATACATTGAAAAGTGTTAAATCTCAAGAGTTAACAGTACCACATAATTTAAGTTTAGCTTTACCACAAGATTATGTAAACTACGTAAGAATATCAAGAATAGATGCTTTAGGTGTTCAGCATATATTATACCCTACAAACAATTTAACAGATTCTCCTTATGAAATGCCTTTACAAGATAACATAGGCCAACCTACACAGGATAATTTTGGAGAAAATACAGAAGGAACATCTATTACAGAGGAAAGATGGAAAAAAGCTAATACAAATTTAATAAGTCAAAACTTTAATAACACATTATTTAATGAAGGAGCTGATTGGTGGGGTTATGATTGGGGTTATGGAGGATTTTGGTATTATAACTACGGTCAACTATATGGTATGGAACCACAATATGCTCAGTCAAACGGTTGGTTTAACATGAACGAGCGTGAAGGTAAAATATCTTTTTCAAGTAATTTAAAAGGACAGTTAGTTATTATAGAGTATATATCAGATGGACTAGCTTATGATTTAGATAGTAGAATACCTAAACTAGCTGAAGAAGCTATGTATCAGCACATTTTATATTCTATTCTTTCTACTAGAACTAGCACTGTTGCTATTGCTCCACAGTATAAAAAACAAAGATATGCCGCGTTACGTAATGCAAAAATTAGATTATCTAATATTAAGTTAGATGAAATAGCTCAAGTTATGCGTGGTAAAGCTAAATGGATAAAACGTTAATAAATGGCAGAAGTTAAAAACACCTTTCTAAAAGGCAGAATGAATCGAGATATCGATGCCCGTATTTTACCGGAAGGTGAATACAGAGAAGCTATTAATTTATTAATTAGTAGATCAAAAGGTGCTACAGTAGGTGAATTTGAAAATATTTTAGGTACGGCTCCAGTTGGAAAAAGTTTATCCCAAATTGTAGGGTTAAGCATTGTAGGTGTTCATGTAGATGAAATAACTAACACTGTTTATGTTTTTGCTACTAACTTTACTAATATAGATCCTACAATAAGAACAACTAATCAAAACACGTGTTTAATAGCTTCTTATAATCTAACCGCTTCAAGTGGTCCTCAAATATTAGTAGAAGGTTTCTTTTTAAATTTTAATAAAAGCTTTCCTATAAATCAAACTAATCTTGTTGATACACTTTTATTTTTTACTGATAATTTAAATCAACCGCGTAGAATAGATGTAAGTTTAGCTTCTAATAATAGTAGTTTTTATACTGAAGAACAGCAAATATCTGTAGCTCAGTATTATCCTTACGATCCTATAATACCATTGGAAAGACAAACTGTAACTACAGCAGCGGGTGGAACTTCAACGTTAATTGAAATAACTGTTGGTAATGACAATATTAAAGTAGGTGACATAGTAACACCTAATGACAAAACAGAAATAAGTAATTTTCCTATTGAAAATGTACTACCACCTGTGAGAGTTACTAAAGTAAATAGTAACACACAGTTTGAGGTAAGTCCAGCTATAATACCAGGTGCGTTAGCAGCAGGTGTTTTAATTGATTTTAGTAGAACTTCTATGGAAAATAGATCTGAACAATATGTATCTAATTTTTCTATACAAACATGGGGTGGAAATAATAGTGTACCTTTTACACCAGCACCACCTTTAGCTAATGCAGCTAGATTTGATGAATGGGTTTTTGGTGGTTTTCCTAGAAACGGAGATTTAATTAAAAATCTAACAACCCCTGGTAACTCACCAGCTAGTTTAAGGATAAAAAAATCTGGTTTTAAAGTAATTGGACAAGGAGCTAACAATCAATTTTATTTTGAATTTGATCAACCACATGGTTTTACAAATGGAGATCAAATAGCTTTTGGTGCTAACCCTGATTATGATAGTAATTTTGATGGTGATACTAATTATTTAAACGATAGATTTGTAAGATTTAGTTACAGATTTAGATTTGTAAATAATGAATATTCTTTAATAGCACCATTTTCACAAATAATGTTTATACCTAAACAACAAGGTCAATTTGGATTAGGACAAATGAATACTCCTATAGAGGCAGGTAGTATTAAAAACAATTATTATCAAGATGAAAACGATGCTTATACGAGTACAGTTTTAGAGTGGTTTGAAAACAACATTGATAGTATAGCTTTAAATATACCTTTACCTGAGTGTAATAGTGCAAAAGCTACAGCTGTAAATGATTTAATTTCTAAATTTAAAATAAGTGAGATAGATGTATTATACAAAGAATCAAACGCTCAATCTATAAAAGTATTAGACACTATAGATGTTTCAGCTATTCAAACAACTCAGTTAAATTCAATTGCTTATGACGATGATATACAAGGTTTAGTAGAAAAGATTTTTTATGATTACCAATATACATCTAATAAACCTTATAAAACTCTACCTGAAAATCAAATAGTAAGAGTTTATGATAAAGTCCCGGTAAAAGCTTTAAGTCAAGAATTAATATCTAATAGACTTGTATACGGTAATTATGTACAAGGTATGACGCCTCCTGAAGCTATTGAATACACTGCTAACTGGAGTGAAAGAACATATCAATCATCTGATTATGCTACAGAATATCCTTTTTCTAACATAAAACAAAATAGAACCTATCAAGTTGGTTTTGTTTTAGCTGATTACTACGGAAGACAGTCTGATGTAATTTTGTCTTCATTAGATTCTGCTAATGAATTTGAAGGATCTACCGTCTACGTACCTTATAGAACAGAAGGAGACGCTATTGATGCACCAGTAATAGATTGGATAGGAAGAAATTTAAACTTAAGTATTAGCGAGCAAATAGGTAACGAGAATAATCCATCGCAAGGAAAACCAGGTTTGTATAGAAAAAACGCGTGGGTAAAAGCAACTAATTTAAATGATCCAGGTGAAGGATTTATAGCTGGTAAAACTTATAAAGCTATAGGTGGTTCAGGAGAAGGATTAACAGTAAGAGTTACAGTTGTAACAGGTGCGCCTCCTGAAATAGAAGAGTATATAATAGCTACGGCTGGTTATGGATATGTAGTAGGTGATGTTGTTACATTGACAGGTACTGTTTCTGATGCTTCTATAGAAATAACAGAAGTAGGTGAAGCTAACCCATTAGGTTGGTATACGTATAAGGTTGTTGTAAAACAACAACAACAAGAATACTATAATGTGTTTTTACCCGGATTTGTAAATGGTTTACCTATACAAGATCAGGTTTGGGACGGTGTTTCTTATCAATCTCTTAGTGGAGCAACTGCTAATCCATCTGTAGAACCAATAGACACTCAAAGAGGAAAAATAGCATTTGCAACATTATTAAGTGAAAACGTAAATAAAATACCAAGAAGTTTAAACGAAGTAGGAGCAACTGATAGAGAATTTAACAGTGATGAAATACTTTTTACAAGAGTTAATAACCCAAATGCTACAGAACAAACAGTTACTGGTGTAAGAAACTTACAGTATTATCCAAAACAAATACAACAAAACGTATTAAATATTGGTACAGCTAGAGAAACTGAATTAGCCGCTATTCCTTTTCAAGAATTTCAAATGGATTCTGTTTTTACAGTAAATAATTATACTACAAACCAGTATGTTCCTTGTGTTAATAACAGCGGTGGTGTTGGTGCTGCAAAAGGATTTAAAGGAGAGTATGGTTTAACAACTGAAGAAGCTTTTAACTGTAAGTTAGACGGTACTGATGTTTTAGGTACAATTAAAAAAGTCCCAACAGGTTCATTACCATGGGGTGATGTTGCAAACAAGCAATCTTTTTATGAAGCTGATCAAAATCCTTTTATAATGAAGATAGGTCAGGTTAATAATTTTGAAAATCCTATTGGCGCTATTGTTTGTGGAGAACCTTTAGTAGCTGCTCCAAATCCTATACCACACGATACTAATTATGCTGATGGTGTTAGAACAATGCAGCCTATATTATCTATAGTAGAAACCAAACCTGTATTCTCTTTATTAGATATATTTTGGGAATCAACATTAAGCGGAAACTTAGAAATATTAAATAGTTCTATATCTTCTAATTATGATGGCGTTATTGGAGCTTCTATTACTAACCAAACCTTTGAAGAACAAGACGCAACAAACTTTTTAATTGGAGCACCATTTAATTTTATAAACGGAAGTGGAGCTCAAGCTACATTAACAGATGTGACTATATCTGGTTTATATAACTTAGCTGATCCTAACACTCCTTTAACACCTATAAGTGATTATTTTGAAGCGATTGTTACTCTTAACACTACTCAGATAGAAACAAAAAAAGATTATTGGTTTAGAGAAAGATCTAAAACTCCAGGAGATGATATATATGTTTTATCACTTACAGTAGATTCTACTAGTGGTGGAGATTCATTTACAGATACCTTAACAGATGCTTTAACTATAACTTTGGAAAATAATTTTCCGGAAATATACTCAGATAGCTTATATACTAATCAAATAGATAATGAAGGTGGTACTGGTAGCGATACAATAACACCAAACCCACAAATAGTACCTAGTGATATTGTAACTCTTTATGGTTTAAATGGTTCGGTAGATACTAATAATTATCAAAATCAATTGTTATGGGAAATTACTCAAGTTTTTTCTCCTACAGCAGGTGTTGGTTCTATTTCAGACTTTGAATTAATAACAGGTCCTGTAGATGGATCTGTTATATTAAGAAATGTAGTTAATACAGTACCGGAAACACCTTACTCTATTACTATAAAATTAAAAGACGCGGACGAAGGTGATGGGTTTTTAGAAGTGCAAACTATTATTAATGTTACTTTTGGTACTCAACCAGCTCCTAAGTCAATAGCAACAGGCGCGGGTATATATACACCTAACACTTTTCCAAACAGATATTTAAGCACAAGTGATTACCCTGCTTTCTCTGCATCACCTGCAAATGCTAGGTGTGGAGAGTTTGCATTTACAAATCAATCTTCATCTTTACTTCCTTACTCTTGTGATGGTTACAATGCTTCTACTCCTAGTGGATGTAGTAGTACAGATTATTATTGCTGGAATTTAGCAAATAAGTTTGATAATGAAACTCCACCAACCGGTTGTTCCGCGGTTGAAAAAGGTAGAGGTGATTTATTTCAAGGCACAGCTCAATTTACTGTTTATTTTCAAAAAGTATTGTCAAGTGGAGTAGAAGATGGCGTAGGAACATTTAATATACAACATAGAGCAAACGCTAGTTCTTCTTGGACAAATATAGATAGTGTAGCTGTAACTAAAAATCCAGACCCTGCTTTAGATACAACTTGGTCAGCTACACAAAGTCAACAATTAGTTACTGGATCTGGCTCAGACTCTATTGGAGATCAGTATGGTTTTAGATATAAATTCGATCAATTAGGTGAATATAGAATATTATGTAAGATAGGTGGACCTCGTGGTCGAGACTGGGGTTGGTATATAACTTACAGTGACGGTACATATAATGGAACAGCAGGAGCTCCTTGTACACCTTAATTTGTTAAAAAACAAGTAATTATAAACTAGATGGCAATAAGTATAAACGTAAATTATTTTAATTCCTTTTATTTAAAGAGGCTTTATGGCACAGGTGATGTTACTGTTAACGCAAATCCACCTGCCCCAGGTAATATACCTTATGCTTATGAACAAGGTGAGACTGCTGGAGACAGTGATAGGTGGGATAATCCTATATTAGGTAATACAACTTATGATTGGTGTATTGAAGAGTCTAGAATAAGAGCTGGTTATAACAATACTACGGTAGACTTTGGAGTTAAAGCTTATATAGTGGAAGATAATCCTAACCAACAATCTCTTTCTAATACTTTGATTTATTCAGGTATATTTAATGCTAGAACAGGTGTTAATAATACTAATCAATTTAGTGTAGGTGAAGAAATAACTAGAGGGGTTGATCCAATAGGTGGAACTATACAAAGACTATACGCGGAGGACACAAACTTAATAGTGTTTCAACAAAGAAAAGTTAATGTAGCATTGATAGATAAAGACGCTATATTTACAGCAGAAGGATTAGGAATAAGCACTAGTGGTAAGCAAGTTATAGGTCAAATTACTCCTGTAGCAGGTAACTGGGGTATAGGAAATAACCCTGAATCTTTTGCTACTTATGGTTTTACTAAATATTTTGTAGATAAAGAACAAAATGCTGTTTTAAAAATGGCAGGAACTAGCATACAAGAAATATCTTTAGCTGGTATGACTAATTTCTTTAGAGATGAGTTTGCTAAAATGGGTAGTACAGGTGCTATTATAGGTGGGTATGATATATATAATCAAAACTATATTTTATCTTTACAACCACAAGGAAGATTTAATAATAATCAAGATTATAGAACATTAGCTTGGGACGAAAGAACTAAAGGTTGGACTACTTTCTTTACTTATCAACCAGATCAGATGTTTAGTTCTATTGGAAAATTTTATTCATGTAAGAAAGCTGACGTGTTTGAACATTACGCTTCTGATAATAGAAATGAATTTTACGGGGTATCAGCTCCTTCAACTATACAATTTGTATTTAACCCTCAGTTTAACAATATTAAAACTTTTAAAACAATAAACTATGAAGGTAGTAATGGTTGGGAAGTTTCTAGTGTAGTATCAGATCAAACAGGCGAAGTAGAATTTCCTACTCTTTCAGGTTTTTATCAAACATATGAAGATGTAGCAACTGGTAATGTAAGATTATTAGATGGATCAGCTAGTGCAGTAAATCAAAACTTTATATATAGTTACGATGAAGGTTTATATACTGAAGATAACATAGAATATAGAGCAGGTTTTTATAGAAAACAAAATAAATACTATGCTGTAATACCAAATAATACAGTCGATCCTTTACCTGGAGAAGTTATATGGGGAAATCAAACAATGGGTATAAAAGGATATTATACAACAATAACAATGAGTACAGATAGTACCACAGATCCTGGCGGACCAAAAACATTATTTGCCGCTAGTAGTGAATTTATAAATAAATAATTATGGCATTAGGAATAGCATTAGGAGTAGCAAGCAGTGTTGTAGGAGGAATACTAGGAGGAAGCAGAGCTAAAAGAGCTCAAGCACAAGCGCAACGTGACGCTAGAAGATTAAACGCAAGGTTAGAAAGCTTAGAAGCTAATAGACAACCTATTATTAACCCGTTTGAAAGCATTACTGATTTATCATCAATGGCTACTGATTTTTCTTCTCAAATGAGTAATCCTTACGCTAATCTATCTGTAGCAACTCAAGCAGCGGAAATGCAAATAGAACAAACCGATATAGCATTAGCGAATACACTAGACACATTAGCTGAAACAGGTGGTGGAGCTGGTGGAGCAACTGCGTTAGCTAGAGAAGCTGCTAAAAGCAAACAAGCTGTATCAGCTAGTATAGAACAACAAGAAGCTGCAAATGAAAAACAAAGAGCTATGGGCGAAGCTCAATTAGAAGCTAGAATAATAGGTGAAAAACAAAGAATAGAAGGTATTGGTATGTCACAAGCTTCTAGAGTGCAACAAGCAGAGGTTTCAGGAGCTCAGTTTATGTATCAACAAAGAGAAGCTAGAGAGCAAATGCAAATCGATAGAACAGCTGCTCAATTAGATAACGCTAGAATGCAAGCCTCTCAAGCTGGAGCAGATAGAACAGCTGCACTAACAGGAATGATTGGTGGAATAGCAAGTAGCTTAAGTGACATAGGTTCAACAGCTAGTTATACTCAAAACGAAGATGGAACATACACAAAAAATTAGTAAACATGTCATATAGAAATCCAAAATATACATATCAATCTCACGCGTCTTATTATCAAAATTTAATAGACGCTGGTGTTAAAGCAGGTTCAAAAATAACTGAAAATGAAAACACTAAAAAAGAAACCGCTAGAAAAATAAACCAAGCTAGAGTAGGTGCTAGTAGAGGAGCTAATCAAGCTTTTGTTACAAAAGGTGTTCAAAGTAATACTTATGGTAATCAAACTACTAAGGGAGCGATTGGAAGTTATTTTGAAAATACAGGTCCTCTTATTGGTGATTTAACCATGCAAACAACTGGTCCGGACGCTCCGTGTGAAGCTAATGGAAACTGTGCAGAACTTACTAGCAGACTAGCAACTTTAAATAAAGCTCCAGGAGTTATAAAAGACTTTACCGAAAACATGCTATCTCAAGTAGATTATAGTAAACTTGAAAACTTTGATGAAAATCAAGGAGGTAATTTTATTTTAGCAGCGAACATATTACAAGGAGCAGATGCAACTACTCCAGCTTATGGTTATAGTTATAACATTGAAGAAGGTGTGGATGAAAAAAATAGACCAGATGGTAGTTACAATTGGGTTTTTAAGTTTGATGAAACCGCTGCTAGAAAACAACTAGTTGCTGATGGAAAAACTGAAGAAGAAATTAATGAAATGATGCCTGGATTAAGATTTGACGGTAAAGATAGTTTCTCAATAAATAGCGCAGGTCTAGCTCAACAAACAGCTAACGGTGGTAGTGTTTTTGTTGATACTCCTAAAATGTCTAATGAAATGGAAGAAATAGTTTCTGCATCTGGTTTTATGACAGGTACAGAAAAAGATTCAAAAGGAAATATAATTCCAGGAACTGGAAGTTTTGATATTGAAAAGTTTAAACTTCAAGGAGATGACGGTTATGATCAAATATCAGTTGTACAAGAAGGAGTTATAGGTGAAGGAGATAATGCTCAAAACTATAGCGCTAATTATAATTTAATTGATGAAAATAAAATTAAAAACGCAATGCAAAATGAGATAAACACTAAAATGGATTACTTTGGTCAGCAACAAAATCAAGGTAGTGCAATAGCATTGTGGAATAAAGTACTTTCAGATGTCGATATTACAGATATAAACGTGGAAGAAGTAGAAAAAGCTATAGGATACAAACCTACGGAAGAAGATTTACAAACCTGGGATTACAACAATCCTAGTGGTTTAAGTGAAAAACAGCTTGGTTTATTTAAACATTTATATGAAAAATATGCTGTTAATGAGGTTTATAAATTAATGACTCATGAGGCTTACAAAACACAAAGAGCTTATAAACCATCAGAAAAAAGAAGCACTAATCCCGATTTTGATAAAAAACGATTTTAAATAAAATAAAAATGAGTAGACAAGCTTTATATACTGAAATATATAAAAAATACGCTACAGATTTAACAGAAGAAGAAATTGCTGAAAAAGCAAATTACGCAGCTTCTGTACAAGATCAACAAGCAGCTATAGATACTATTTATGAAAAGTATACTGGTAATAAACCTAGCTTTGAGCAAAGATTATATGTATCAAAAGTTGTAGATCCAAGCAGTATAAACTCTATTATTGAAATAGAAAATAAAAAACGAGGAGAACTTCGTAAGAAATACGAGCTTGCTAAAAAAGAACAAGATGCTATTAACGACGCTAAGAAAGAAGAGCAAAGATTAAAAGACGAAGAAGTAGCAGACATCAAAACCTCAAGAGATTTTGAATGGGATGTTGATGTAGAAAACAAATTCAATGTTCCTGAGGGAGCACAAACGTTATTTGGAAATATCCTAAAACAAGAAAATGGAGAAGAAAAATTACTACAAGCAATAAAAAACGGTAAACCTACATATGGTATAACTTTAAACGAAGATTATTTAATACCAGGTAGTGATGAGCAAGAAAGATATAAAAATAGATTAGAATATGCCACTAGTTTAAAAGTTAAAGAGCTAAAAACTGTAGAAGCAAACCTTGGTAATTTGATCACTACTGATGGCGGTATTACTTTGGAAGATAATTGGGGTTGGGGAACTGGTGATAGTTTACAGCTAACTAGTTTTGATGACGAAGGACAACTCACTGAGTCAGGTTTAAATATTTTAGCTGAACAAAAAGGTGTAACAATAGAAGAGTTAAAAGATGATGATATAGTTAAAGCTGAAAAAGATTATGAAGAACTTAAAGCTCTTGATTGGTCAATAAATAATGGTTTAACTAAAGAGTCTGTTATAGATAAAATAGATAACCCTTATGACACTGTTGTAAATAGAGTAAACTTAGTTAATGAAAGTTCTAATGAGCTCGCAGATATGCAAGTGGCTATGCAAGAACTTGGATTTAATGCAACAAGTGGAGAGTGGCAAAAAGAAGGTGAGCCTACTGATGAGCAATTAAGACAGTTAAAAGTTCTTCAAGATAAAACAGCTGAATTAGAAAGAAATTCTAAATCTTTAAATAGAGAAACTTTTAGTAGTGATGAAGAGTTTAAAGCAGCTCAAGAATACAAAGCGCTAAACGATATTGAGCCTATAATGCTTAACATTGCTGAAAGAATATGGGAAACACAAGATGAAAGATTACATACCCCTATTACAAACGCTAAAACTTATGCTAAAAGAGGAGCGAGAAGTTATAATCTAAAGACTCAAGGTGGTAGAGAAAAACAACAAGATACAATAGACGCGTATAACGAGTTTATGTCTGATGAAGAAAAACAAGCTGTAGCAGATGCTTATGGCGTACCAATTTCACAAGCCGCAGGTATAGTATCAAGGCATCATGGAGGTAGAAATCAATCATCCCCTAATGGTTATAGACAAGAAAAAGAAAAAGCAATACAAAACGACTTAGAGCAAATATTACAAAATAAAGGTTATGTCCAAAATACTTGGAATGATGGTTGGAAAAAAGCTATATCTTCTGACACTGAAACAAGTTTCATGGGAGTTAAAGATTTTGATCTTGTAGCTACACAAGCAGGTAAAGATCAAGCGGCAACTTATTTAGGTGATATGGATGAGATGTCTAATCTAAGTGATGAAAGAAGAAAAGCAAAAGTAGATGAAGCTTATCAAGAAATGATTAGTGGTGACGCTGTAGTAAAAGATCTTATTAATAAATACGCAAAAGACTCTATACCTAAGTTAGAAGCTTATAAAAAAGAATTACTTAAAGATCCTAAGTTTAATCCAAACGACGTTGATGATATAGAAAGAGTTAATAACTTAATGCGTGATAAGCAGAACGAATTAACAATAGGTGAGTTGATTAATGATGAAGAATTTATAAAAAGATCTTCTCAAATAGGTTTAGCAATTGGTGAAACAGCTGCTGAATATGATGTATCTTTTGGTAGACAAGATAGTATGTGGTTAAGTCTTATAGATAGTATAAGAGGAGGTGAAGACGATGGTATTCCCTTTAACGATAGTATTGCTGATATACTAGAAGGTGTTACTGGTGGAGTAGAAGGAATAAAAGTATCTATTGCAGATAAAGCAAAAGGTAGTTGGCATGGTAATCAACTTAGAGCTAAAAGAAAAAGAACCAAAATGCTGAAAGATAGCATAGCTTCAGGTGAGTTTAGCGCTGATGACAAAGTTATATTTAGAGGAGGTAAATATGTTTTAGCTCCAGAAAACTCGTTAACTTCTACAGCCCAACAAAGATTAGATAGGTATAACGAAAGCGCTTCATATCATCAAGAAGAAATAGTAGAGCAAATAGAGGATATGGCTGAAAGCGAAGAGTATACAGCTTTGCTTAAACAGGCGAATTTTGATGACGGTATAGGTTTTCAAGATGTGTTTTTAACTTTAGGCCAAGCTTTACCTCACATTACTTTAGCAGCTGGTGGTACTGCTTTAGGTGCTTTTACAGGTGGAACTTCTTTAGCGGCTGTGGCTCCGTTGTTAACTTATGCTGGTACTGCAATGATGGGACTTCAAATGTATGGAGATAATTATTGGTCAGCAATAGAACAAAACTTAGCAGATAAAGGATTAAGTAAAGAGGCTTTAGCAAGTAAGTTTCCAGATGCATCAAAAGAAGAGATCAATGAAATGTATAAGAAAGAAGCTATAGCAAACCTTGAATCAGGCGAAGGTGCTAACATGTTTGAATCCGCGGCTTTTGCCGCTGCTCAAACAGCTTTAGAAAGCTATGGAGCACAACAAATGGTTAATGGAACAGTAGATGCTATTAAAGGAGTTAAAGGTTTAAAAGGACTTACAATGAATAGCTTATATAAATCTTCTTGGGATGATATAGGTAACTATATGTTAAGAGGAGCTATTGAAAAAGGTGGTAATGCTTTAGAAGAATTTGGTACAGAGTACATGCAAGAAATATTAGGTCAAGTTTCTACAGCTGTGCAATCTGATAGAAAATATGACGCACTTATAGATACTAAAGCTTCATTACAGTCAGGTATTGGTGGTGCTATTACAGGTTTTGTTTTACCGTTTGCTGGTCAAATAGCAACTCAAAGTAAAAATGAAATCAGAAACATGGCTTCAGATTTTGCTGTAAAATATAGACCAGGAAGCAATAGAGCTAATAGTGCTTTAAAAATGGATCAATGGTTTAAAGATGCTACTTCAGAATTAAACAAAAAATACAAAGACAAAGAGACAAACGCTGATCAAAAAAAGAAATATTATGAAGAGTTAAACGCTCTTAATAATGTTAGAACAGCTAATCTTCAGTTAACTGGTCAAGATTATCTAGCAGACATGTCTGATTCTCAGTATAAAAATCTTTTAGATACTCAAACAGATATAAATGCTTTTGAAATTGAAATTGAAAAAGCTAGAAAAGAAAAAAATAAACCTTTAGAAAAAGCTTTACGAGAAGAACAAAGTTTATTAGTTGAGAAAAATGCAGAAATTATTAAAGCAGAAAGAACTACATCTAGAGTAGCTAATGTACTAAAAGATTTAGGTAAGTCTCAAGACATGATTGTAGTTGAAGACGAGAGTGCTTTAAAAAGAGAAGCAAATAAAAGAAACATAGCTTTAGATCCAGAAAATCCAACTGTAGGATTTTTTACTAATGACGGGCAGTTTGTTGTAGATAAAAAAACCGCTGCTGATTTTAAAGAAGGTAACACTGCGGCTCATGAATTATTACATAAGGTTTTATTTAACACTCTTTATGATGTAGATGGTGAAGGAAATATAAAAGGTAAAAATGTAGCGAGAGGATTAGCTGCTGCTTTAGATACTGAGCTAGATAGATTAGATCCTGCAGATGTACAAGATAGTAAATTTAAAAGAAAACTAGAACTTTATAAAAAAAATCCAGCAGCTGTTAAAGCTGAAGAAAAAATAGTTTTATTTGCAGATGCTATTGAGAGTGGAGATTTAAAATTTAATGAAAATGTATTTACTAAAATAGGTGATCAAGTAAGAAGATTTTTACAAGCTATTGGTATTAAAGACGTTAAGTTTAACAGTGGGAAAGATGTTTATAATTTCTTAAAAGATTATAATGCTTCTATTAAAAAAGGTAAACTAAACCAAGCTCAGAAAAAAGTAATGAACGAAGGGGCTGAAGTTGGTACTAATATTAGAAGGTTTCAAGGAACAGAAGGTAAATTAGGTAAAGTACAATTAGCTAAATCAAACAAAGCTTTAAACAGTCTAGCTAATACATATCAAGAAAATAAAAAGGCGAATCCAAATATTGAACCTCCTAAAGAATTAAGAGGTCAATACACAGCTGCTAGTTTAGATGCTCTTCAAAGATGGGCTGGAAAAAGAGGTGTTCCCTTTAAATTATATACACCACAAGGTACTTTAAGTCAACAAGGAAGAGATGCTCTTTCAGCTATTAATAAAGAGTTTCCAGCTATAATGAAAACTTATAAGAAAAGCGATGGTGCTCTTACAACTTACTTAGATAAAACAATAGGTCCCAGAGTAGGAACAGAATTAGTAGCAGAAGCTACAAGAAAAAGCAAACAAGTTAGCCAAGATGTTTTAACTGAAAAAGGAGTTTCTTTAGAAACCACTGAACAAAAAGAGTTTGATTCTGTTGAACAAAAAGACACTAGCAGAAAAAAGAAATACCCATCTTCTTTAAAATCAGTTAACGAAGTAATGTCTGCTGAAAATAAAAAATCATTAATTGGTGGTGTTGATGCTAGTGGAAGAGTAACAGGAGCTGCTAAATCTATAATACAAGGTGTTGGCCAAAACTCAAACCCAGAATCTGTAGCTCAAAATATTATAGCTTCTACAAAAGATAAATCTGTAATGCAACAGATGAGAAAAGATGCTGGTAAATTTGGTACAGAGAAGTATAATAACTTTGTTGACAACGTTGTAGATGAAGGTTTAACAAAAACTATACCAGCAGCAACTATAAAACGTAGGCTAGGTAGAAAGGCAAATGTAGACTCTGGACTAATAGATTATGAGCAAACAGGAACTACACCTACTAAAAAAATAGACAGCAAAGGAAAAGTAACAAACTTTAATAAACCTGTTTATAAGATTAATAAAGTAGATAATACTAAATTAAAAGAATATTATAAAGCTGGAGAAAAAAGACAACAGTCTTTATATAGTATGTTAGCAGAAGGAACTATTGTTGAAGGTTTTGCTGATTTAAAAAATGACACAGCTTTTATGAATAAGTTGTCTGATACACTAGAATTAAAAGGTGTAGACATGACAGCTGATCAGTACATGAGTGATTTAGAAAACAGTCTTGATCAAAGAACTAAAGAAGACACGTCGCTAGATATTGTTAAAGCTAATAAAGCTTTAAAAACAGAAACTAAAGTTGAACAAGCTAAAAGTTATGTAAAAAGAGGTATGGCTAAAGACGCTAGAACTCAAATTAAAAAACTAGTAGATGACAATCCTTTAATAGTAGGTAAAGGAAAAACTTTATCTAAAGCTGATCAAAAAAGAAGACGTATGATTACTGTATCTTCTTATCATAACCTAGGACCTGAATTTCACAAAGCAAGTACTATAGCTGGAGCAACTACTAATTCTATGTATCAGTCTATAGAAGAAGCAACCGCAGATTTAAACGGAGAGTTAGACGCTGAAATGATTGCTGATTTTAAAAAGCAAGGAATACCAGTAGTAGTTAGAAAAGGTAAAACATATTATGATAAGTCAAAAGCAAAAAGCGCTGATATAAAAATAACAGATAAAAACGGTAAAGAATTTAGCACTATACAAATTGCTCAAAACGAACAATTAAAGTATAAAAAATGGAGCATGTCAGAATTAAGGTCAAAAATAAAAGACCCTGTATGGAAACAAGCTCAAGTAAATAAATTAAAAGTACTTAAAAACATAGCTAAAACAATAGCTGCAGATATAAAAGCGAACCCTGAAAATATCGCAGGATGGGCTGCTTGGTTAGAAAGTCAAGTAAGTAATAGCAGGCATCCAATAAGAGCTTTAGCTCCTATAAAGTTTTTTAGCACTATATTTAAAGGGGCTATGGTTGCTGAACACACATTGCCAGCTAATCAAGTGGCTAGTATGATTTTAGGTATGGCCAAAAGAGACACGGTTAATAGAGATTTTAAAGATATTGCAAAAGATTATTACCAAGGTAAAATAACTAAAAAACAAGATAATTTATTAAAAACAAACGAAGAAGGCGTAAGACTTGGTGTTGATATGCCTAACATATTTTTTAATATATTAAATCCTAGTACGTGGTTAAGATATTTAGATAAATCTGTAAACGCTAAACAAGGTGGTATTAATATGAATACTTTACTTGTTTGGGATGAAAACGGTAAAACACAAACTCTTACTGAATCTTTTGGTGTAGGGTTAACACCTTCTCAATATAACATGGCTAATGGTAAGGTAAATCAGAATTTAATACAAGAGCAGAACAACATGTTGTATGACATGTTTGCTAAAGGTCAACCTAAAGCAAACGTTATTAAAGAAAGATTAACCGCTAAGTATAATTTAAATACTCAAAGAAATAAAACAAATCAAGCTGAAAGTAATAGTAAAAACATAGCACCAAGCATATTAAATCCAGAAGATACTACTACCGCTCAAAAACAAACAATGATTAATTCTTTGGAAACAACCATTAAAGCTAATAAAGCTTTAAACAAAGAAACAAAAGGAATAAGTGTATTTGATTTTGATGACACTTTAGCTAAAACAAAAGAAAAAGTTATAGTTAATAATCCTAACGGCACGATTACAGAAATATCAGCCAGTGAATTTGCTCAGCAAGCAGATATATTAACAGAAGCTGGAGCAACATTTGATTTTAGTAATTTTGAGCAAGTTTCTTTAGAAACTACAGAAGGACCACTAGCAGATTTAGCAAGAAAAAGACAAGGAAAGTTTGGTAGCAAAGATATATTTGTTCTTACAGCAAGACCTCAGGTATCTGCGGGATCAATTAAAACGTTTTTAGACGCAATAGGTATAAATATACCAATAGAAAATATAACTGGCTTAGAAGACGGATCTCCACAAGCAAAAGCAGACTGGGTTTTAAATAAAACAGCAGAAGGATACAATGATTTTTATTTTGCAGATGATTCATTTGCTAATGTGGCTGGTGTTAAAGCCGTGTTAGATGCGGTTGATGTTAAATCAAAAGTACAAGTTGCTAAAGCCAACAAAGCTGTTAAACTAGACACTGAATTTAATAAACAATTAGAAAACGTAACTGGTAAAGAAGCTTTTAAAGAGTATTCTACAGCTAGAGCTAAGTTAGAAGGTAAACAAAAAGATGGTGGATTGTTTAAAAGATTTATGAAACAATTTACAATAACGCCTTCTGCAGATGATTTCATGGGTTTAATGTATGGCATGATAGGTAAAGGTGAAACAGGTAATAATCATATTAAGTTTATTAAAGATAATTTAATAGATGTATACAATAAAGCAGAACAATCGCTAATGTCAGCTAAGATTACAGTTGCTAATGATTTTGCTGCTTTGAAAAAACAATTTCCTAGTTTAAAAAGTAAAGGTTTAAAAAATCCTTTATTACAACCTATTGGAGTTGGTCCTTTTACTAAATCTCAAGCAATGAGAGTTTACATGTGGAATAAGCAAGGTATGGATATTCCTGGTATGTCTAAAAGAGATATAAATAATTTAGTTGCAGCTGTAGAAGCTGACAATGAATTAAACGTTTTTGCAGACGAAGTTATATTGATTCAAAAAGATAGTCAATACCCACCACCTGGTAGAAACTGGTTAGCTGGTGATATTAAAACAGATATACTACAAGGTTTAGATAGTACTTTTAGAAGTAAGTTAATGTCTGAGTTTAATGAAAATGCTGATATTATATTTTCTGAAAAGAATTTAAATAAAATAGAAGCTTTATATGGTTCTAAATATAGAGAAGCCTTAGAAGATTCTTTACGTAGAATGAAATCAGGTACAAACCGACCTGTTTATATGGGAGGTGGATCTCGTATGGTTAACGAAATGCTTGATTGGCTTAACAGTTCTGTTGGTGCGGTTATGTTTTTTAACATGAGATCTGGATTACTTCAAACTTTATCCTCGGTAAATTTCATAAATTGGGGTGATAATAATATGTATGCGGCTGGTAAAGCTTTTGCAAGTAAAGCTTATTTCCCAACAGTATTAAAATTACTTAATTCTGATTATTTAGTTAACAGACGTGATGGATTAAAAATTAATGTAAACGAGGCCGAGCTTGCTGACGCAGGTAGAAAAGGTGGTATAAAGGGTATGATTAATTATATTCTTGATAAAGGTTTTGCTATAACAAGAGTCATGGATAGTGTAGCTATTGCTACCGGTGGAGCTACATTTTTTATTAATAGAAAAAAAGCTTTATTAAATAGAGTAAACGAAGAAACAGGTAAGCTATATACTGAAGCAGAAGCAGAAGCAAAAGCTTTTGATGATTTTTATGCTATAGCAGAAGAAACACAACAATCAAGTAATCCTAGTAAAATTTCACAACAACAAGCTAGTATGGCTGGTCGTTTATTGCTATCGTTTCAAAACGTTACAATGCAGTATAATAGAAAAACTAAAAAATCTATACAACAGCTTTTTAACAGACGTAAAAATCCTGGTATGACTCAAAGAGAAAGTGATCTTAGTAATCTATCAAGTATAATATATTATGTTGGGGTTCAAAACTTAGTGTTTAATGCTTTACAACAAGCTTTGTTTGCGATGGCGTTTGATGAAGAAGAAGATGACAAAGAAAAAAATAGAACTGCTGACGTTGCTAATGGTATGTTAGATTCTTTATTGTTTGGCCTTGGATTTGGTGGAGCTATAATATCTACAGTGAAAAACATAGGAGGTAGAATACTTACAGAGTCAGAAAAAAAGACTACAAATTATAGAGATATTATTTGGGATGTGTTTAATGTTTCTCCAGTTATAGATTCAAAAATACGTAAGCTAAGAACAACCGCTAAAACTTTTGACTGGAACATGAAGGATATTAAAAAGCGAGGATGGAGTTTAGACAATCCAGCTTATTTAGCTATTACTCAATTAATATCCGCGACAACAAACGTTCCTTTGGATAGAGTGTTAAGAAAAGCAATGAACATATCTCAAGCTTTTGACGAAGAAACTAGAGCATGGCAGAGAGTAGCTTTATTGTTAGGTTGGTCAGGTTGGAATGTAGGTTTACCTTATTGGGGAAGACAAAGCACAATAGATCAGGAAGCTAAAGACGAAGAAAAATTAAAAACAAAGTTTAAAAACGATGTTCGTAAAGCAAAAGCTTCTGGCTTTACAAAAAGAGTACCTTTCACAGGACCAAACTCAGGTAAACCAAAAGGCGAACTTGGAGTGGATTACATAGCTATAGAAAGATACGACGGAAAAATTCAATATTATAAAAAACCATAAATAAAAAAAAATGAAAAATTTAATTATTATCTTATTATTATCAGTATCTTTAACAGCAAACGCTCAAGAAAAAAAGACTAAATGCGTAACAGTTAAAGTAGAAAAACTAGAAGAACATAAAGTGAAAGTTGTAACAATTAATAAATGTAAAAATATTATAACTGTAAAAACAATGTTAAAAAGAGAGTGGATTTCTAGTCAAAAAAAAAGAAAAGCACGTCAAGAAAAAAATAAAAATAAATAAAACAAATAAATTATGAGTAAATTCGTAAGTCCATTCATGGCAAAAAGCCCTTTGAGAAACGATAGTAAATGTTCTAGTTTAAGATCTCAGTTAGAAACTCAAAAAGCAAAGCTAGCTAAAATTAAGTCTGAATGTAAAGGAAGCATTAGCTGTCAAGGAGAAAAAGGAATTGATACTGTTCAAGAAACAATAAGTGTGTTAAACGAGCAGTTAGTTAGTAACAAATGTTAAACAATAAAAAAAATAAAATTATGGAAAGTTGCCCTATATGCGGTGGTGATTGCGGCTTTTGCTAGTTGCAGTAGTTACCAGCTTACCTAGCAATTGGACAAATTGCTTTATAAATTAATGTTTAAAAAATACAAATAAAATGG
>TARA_R110002020_G_scaffold103752_3_pt1 | contig 21513 bp, 33 predicted proteins | sample TARA_R110002020 | Tara Oceans TARA_R110002020 (sample SAMEA4396489) | marine metagenome | biome: Westerlies Biome; feature: [MES] marine water layer (ENVO:01000295) within the mesopelagic zone...; material: water (ENVO:00002006), including particulate matter (ENVO:01000060) such...
TTCCTTACTCTTGTACTCGCCGCTTGCGGCAAGTTTTCCGCCATACATGTAAACAAGCTCGCCGGGAACTGCGCGAGTTGACTTGATTTCACTGGCCACCGCTGCGGAGCCGTCTGCTGGGTTGACCATCGTGGTAGCATCGCCTGCGTTACTACCTTTAGTTCTACCGGGAACTATTTCAGTGCTTGGTCTAGCCATGTTGTCAAACGCTTCGTCAGCCTTAGAACCAATCAGTCTATCGCTAATCTTGTTTCGTTCTTGGCTTCTGACGTTATTACTGCCGTAATGAGATCCGGGAGTTCTGATAACATCAGTATTGTTGCCGCCAAGACTTGTAGAAACGCCCCTGATGACAAATCCCGGCTTACTGGCAGTTCTGTCAGCTTTGGCTGGAAAGAAAGCTAGAGTTGCCCCGCCGTCAGCTCCACTAACGCCAACGAGGTCAGTAGTTGTGAGGACTTCGTGGGCATTTGCAACAACTCTAGATCCCAAGTTTTGAGAGTCTGAGTCGTCAGCTGAGTTCATGCTTCTGAGAGCAAGGTCGTTTTTGATGGCACCGCTTACGGTGTCGATGTTGCCCGCTTGGGCGATGGTTCCGCCTTCCACTTGAGCAGCCTTCATTGCTGCGGCATTTGCATACGTGGTGACTGAGGTAGTAGATTTAAAAGCCATAATAAGCCTCCTAAGGTAACAAAAGTGATGTTGTTTACAATTTCCGTTCCGGCTTCAATCCCTATTTTCCTATGGTATTATACACGCTATTTCATTTTATTTGCCAATCTAGCAAGGGATTTCTTAATTTTTCTTCTAGCGGTCTCCCTGTTGTAGCCGTATTTTTCAGCAATCTCTTTTATAGACATTCCTCCTAGCCTGTCCTCAATCAAGTGTTTATTTGGAATTAACGAAAGTTCCTCTGTTAATTCTAGGGAGAAATGGTAGTCTTTGTTTTCTGCTATGTTTGCGTGTACGCCTTGGTGATCTTGGTATTTACTATTAAATTTAAGCTCACGCAAACACTCTATCACAACTCCCTTGTGCAGGTATGTAAAAAATGCCGCTCCGCGCCCCGGCTTGTAATGCTCAAAAGCCTTCCATAGGGCGTTCAGGTGGCATGTTTTTATCTCATCAGCACTTAGCTGTCCTGAGAAAGAGAGCGAGGCCTTGTGCATCACTCTTTGAAAATCTTCATCCTTCATAGCGTCTTCAATCTTCTGGTTCATTAGTTTCATTTTTAAGTTCCTTTTTCTTGATCCTTTTTTCAATATCTGACCTTACATTTGTAAATTTAAACATTTTGCCAATACCAATAAAAAATCGGTATCTGCTGTTTATCCTCAGTACCTCAACGCCTTTAACTTCGCTTATTGTTTGCTTAACTGACGGCGTGATGTCAAAATTAGTATGACCTACCCAGCAATCATAATGGGTCATCATTGTAATTTGGCTAGACAAATCCTCCGTCACGGGTATTGGTACTATTAGTGTGTCCTCTGCCTCTTCTTGGACGGCCTCGTAATACTCTTCTTCTTCTTCATCTAGACCTCCTTGGGTGGCTACCTCCGCTATATTTTTTAGCATCTGTTGGAAGAAGGGAGAAGTCAGCTGTTTCTCTAAAACATCTTCGTATTTTTGCCAGCCTATTTTTCTTTTTTTATTCATTGGGGCATCCTTTTTAAATAGCGTCTTGGGGCTTAATGCATGGTTCTTCCTTTCCATCGCTTGGTTTTCCCCCTAGGTATTCCATTTCTCCTAGAGATGATACTATTTTGAGTAAACTTTCATGTTCATTCTCAGCCAGCAACCCTTCTTTTATCATGTCCAGAGTTGGCACAAAAAATAAAGATCCTGTCAACCCAATCAGCAGCGTGGTTAGGTCTTGTATTGACTCGTCGCTATAATCTGCTACAGAAATGTCAACCTTTGGTTCACTGTTCTGAACGAAGAAAATAACGGTGGCTCCTACATGATCGTCGTCTTCAACTTCAGGGGGATCTGGCTCAGGAGCCTTTCCCCCCATTAATTTTTTAAAATAATTAAACACTTGATAATATCTTTTCTGCTGAGCTGTCCCAGCTGAGTTTCTGGGCCGTTTTTATTCCGGCCTCGTTGGTTTTCAAGGAGCCTTCTTGTTTGCTCTTGTGTATTTTCCTCATATGTTCCACGATCTGATCTATTTGGTTGCTTCCTAAATGAGCCCAGCTTCCCGTTTTTCCATCAAACCATTTTCCGTCAAACGCCTTCTCTTTCTTATCTATCGTCACTAAGTGTGCGTTTTCTTTAGTGCAAAACTCTGTATGGCCAGAATAGTCTGTCGCTATAACATGTTTTCCACACGATAGTAGCTCTAGGGCTTCTAAGTTCCATCCCTCTGACCTAGAGGGGAAGACTCCACAATCAACTTTACTCATAATATTATACACGTCATGTGAGGATTCTACTCTTCCTATAAGCTTAACTTTTTCTCCAAGTTTTGAGTTTTTGTATAGGCTTTGCCATTCATAAGTTTCTTTTTCGTCGCAAAATGGGTTATCGCACATCATGTGTAACTGAACGTCATCTTCTGGCTCAAAGGCTTTGTTGAAGGCCTTGGATATCAGGTCGTGTCCCTTTCTTACCTCCCACTTCCCGCAGTTAAAGAATATTGTACCATGATTTTGGTCGTTGTCAATAGGGGAGCGGGGAAAAACACGAGAATCGACGCCAAGGGGGATAACGTGTACATCATGTGGGGCGTGAGGCATTGTGTCAACAACCACTTGTTTTGCCCATTCTGAGCAGACAAAAATCTTGTCTAGGTGTCCTAGGTGATGCTTTTCCAAGCTACTAAAGGTGTCGAGTTCAAAAATTGGAAATCCCACCTTTAACCCGTGACCAACAAATTGGGACATGTCGTGTTGGTGCCAGATCCTGATGCATGGGGCGTTCCAGTCTGGTGTTCGTGAGTTGTCCATCGTTGCCTGTATGGCTTCTGCGTCTTCCTGAGTGGAGACTTGCGGTTGAGAAATTGGCCACAGGGAAACTTCTGCTTTTCTTGAGAGAGACTTAGTTATGTTGAGGCCTACGACACCATACCCCAGACTGTTAATTGGTGCTATCAGGTTAATCATTTTTATTTCCTTCTTTGGTATTCGCTTTCCCAAAAAAACTAGTTAGATTTCCAAATTTAACTCTTCTTGCCTCTTCTTTAAATATTGGGTCTCTGAGGACTTCCATAAACTCTTCGTAGTACTCGTTATTAGACATCCAAATTGCATTTTTTTGAAAGGTTTCCCTGTCCCACGTTCCCCAATCTGCAAGCATTTTAAACAAGACCTCTGCCCCAAGAGACTTTGCCAGCCTCACATAGTTGGGCATTTCTGTAAAATTTTCTTTTTGCACAACAAAATCAAGTGATAAAACCCTAAAGGTCTTCAATTTGTCTTTCTTAAGTTTGGACAGCATCTTTAAATTTTCCATTAGCTGTGTCCAGTTACCTCCGACCCTAACCTTATTGTAGGTTTCTTCCGTTGCTGCATCTATAGAAACCTTGGCTCCTTTTATGTTGTCATGGCACTTTGACATTGAATTCCACATCTTTTCTGTAAACATCACACCATTCGTCATAAACATGATCTCTATATTGGGCCATTGCTTTCCGTCAAAGCTCATGAGGAAGTCTCTAAAAATTTTAGAGCCAAACGGGTCTCCGGAGCCGGTGATCGTAAATTTTATTATTTGACCATTGTAGTTGTCAAAGACGTACTTCATGACTTTTTCTTGAATGTCTAGCCTCTGCTGATAAATGGGTCCGTCTATATAGAGAATCTTGCCTATTCTACAGCTTGGGCACTCAAGATTGCAAGAATCGTCCCAGAGGAAGTTTACAACCCTGAGGGCGGTTGGTCCGATTTTAGTCTTTTTATTTGTAATAATGTCGGCATAGTATTTTTTTTCTTGTGGGTTTAGTTTTACCCGTGGGGTCTCTATCCTTTCTATGTCCGGATTTAGTATGTCTTCAACCGGGATGAGGCTGTTTGATTGAATAACTTGACACCCGGCTTTGTTGCAGAAACTATAGCTACCGTCTAATATCGACGCCCTTATTTTTTGGGCCTTATCTGAATTCATTATTTCTTCAAGGCTTGATTCTCCTAACTTTCCAAAATTATCTGGCATCCAATAGGAGCAGCAGCATTTAACTGTGCCACCATTGGTGACTTCACAGTTGTCCCAAGGTTGTCGGCAAAATAAACCGCTTAGGTCTACGTCAGGACTTTCCTTGGCCTGCGCTTTCATGCAGTCGTCCTTCGCGCCTTTTGTGTTTGGTCTTTTCATATTATCTCCACGTTAACAACAGAGTTGTATTTAGCATAATGCTGCGTTATTTCTTCGCATGTCCAGTCTCTTTGGGAGTCTAGGGTTTCAAATTTTCCTATCTTTATATAGCCTAGACAGTTATCTATAGAATCTCTAACGTATCCGAGTTCAGTGAGGTTTTCTTTATCAAACCAATCGTTAAAGTCTTTGAGGCGACGTTCTTCGGAACTGTTTTTGTTTTCTGACCATTTTGTTTTTTTGTCTCCAGAAAAGAGACTTAGGACTCCTTTAGAAATAAACTGCTGGGGTGTAGCGGAGCCTCCTGAACGCAGGAGGTCTACGTCATTGTCTTTCATTATATGACACAAATTCTTCCCTCTGGTGGCATAGCCTAAAAACAGATCGCCAAATTCGCTAGAAAGCTGAAATAGATTTTTAACACTGTCTGGTAGTGGAACACGCCCCTGATTAGGATGCGGCAGAGAAAGCCACGCAGACGTATAACTTTTTGGATTATAAAAGTCTGCTACGGCTGACTCTAATAGGTGTACGTTTTCGTTTATCCCGTTTAGCGAGGCAGATATCTGCGGAAGCCCTATAACGTGTGGAACATCAACCTCGACTTCACACTTCTGGCAAAACGTCTTTGCTCCCGCCTCCCTAGTTGAAACGCGCTGGAAGTGACCGTTGTCACAAGGGAAACGTATACTCCAGTCAATGCCAACGCTTTTCAGATGTTCAAACAGCCACCCCTTGTTGTGTATTTGCTCTCCATAGTCTTCAAACATAGAGTGTATTTTGTTAAGGAGCGCTATGTCCTCAGAAAAACTAGATGTAACAAAGCGGGGGATGAGGCGTGATTCCTCAATCTTGCTTTCGTTGTTAAATTTGTCTATAAGACCGTTTAACCTTTCTGTGCTCACCTTGCCCGAAGAAAAGCACAGGGTTTGACTGGGGTCTGTAGATGGGCCATTAAAGAGGCCTGCCCATATATCAACAGCCTCATTGTCTAACAGGGTATAATTTATGGATGTGGTATCGCCATTGTCTGACTTTAGGTTTATTTTAAAATTTCTAGTCATGGTTCTCTGCATACTCAGTTGGAGAGTAAAGGGTTATTAGACTTGGGTTTATGAAAACTTTTCCGCCATTTTTTCTTATCTGTTGGTGCAAGGAAACGTGTTCGCAGCACACGTCTTCGTCAGGGGTTGATGGCCGATATTCGCACTTGATTATGTCTTCGTATTTGTATATTCCGAGACCGTTAAAGTTAGAACCTACTTCCATGGGGACTTCGCCTTTTTCTAGGCTCATATTTCTATATATACCGTGTCCTGCAAATTTCTCTTCCCCCAGCTCCCTGAAAGTCCAAGTGTCAAAAAACTGAGTCTTTACTTTTAAGTTTTTGTTGTCATGCACAGACAAAACCTCTTCAAAAAAAATAAGCCCGTTAGATGTCATGGCTGACCAAGAAGACTTATGGCGAGAGAAACAATCTAGAAATCCGTCATGCGACCAGCCCCCTTGAATGTCTAGATCTATCACTATTACGTAGTCTATTTTTTTTAGGCTACTTATTTCGTCTAGATAAATATTCCTGAGTGTGGCCATTTTGGAAACACGCTCAATGCTTAATGATTCATCGCCAGTGTTGCTATAGAGCTTTTTGTCAGGCACGGAGGCGGAAATGATTTTTATCCTGTTGTCGCTCAGTTCATATTTTTTTAGCATTAAAGCGGTATTGTCAGAGGAATCGTTCTCAACTATGAATATCTGGGCATCATTAAAAAAAGATGCCGTTCTATTGATTCTGCACATGTTCGTGTGAAGGATTGATTCTATGTCGCGGCCTAGGCAACAGAAAGCAACGTTAAGCTTTTCGCATTTTTCTAGGCCAGCCAAGACTCGCGCCTTAAAGTTTTCAGGATTCTTTACCGAGAATAGAGATTCTGGAAACTTTGAATAGTAGTATTCTCCATCATACATTGGATAAAATCTCTATATATTCTTTGAACGAAATGGTATTCTGAATTCTTTTCTGGTTGATGAGTGAGGCATTTTTACCCATGGAACTGCATAGATCCCTGTCTTCAAGTAAGAGGTGGCAGTACTTAAGCATTTCTTTTTCATCGTAACATAAAAAACCATTGACACCATGAGTGATATCGGAATCAATACCGCTATCCAACATAGATACAACCGGAGTTGCGTTTGCTAGGCTCTCTTGGATCTTTATTTTAAGGCCTGTCCCGTGTATAATTGGGCACACCGTGAAGGGGCATGAGGAATATACGTCAGAAATATTTTCCACGTAGCCCAAAAAGTTCAAGTGAGGGTTAATCTTTGAGTTGATATATTTCTCGTTTCCTACGCTACCAATAATATCTATGCCAAAGTCTAACCACCCATTCATAAAATTAAGAGCGTCTACATTAAAGGGGTTGTCGGAACCAATAAAACAAGGATTTCCTCTAAAAGACTTGGTTTCAATGCTGGGTTCTACCAAGTGCGGTATATACACGTCCTGTTCGTTGCCCAGCAGATTATATTCCTGTTCGCATATGAAAATTTTAGGGATGCCAAAGTTTTCTGGGGATTCTTTTGATCTTTTGTCGCTATAGTATAGCCTAGAATCATCTAGCCCATCAAATGCGCCAGATTCGACCTTTTCTTTTAGGGTCTCGCTAAAGTTTATGTCATCGTGTGTATCTATGACACATCTATACTTAGAGACAGCTTCGTAGGCTTCGGGTGTTAGCACGTGCTCATAATTAACATATATAAAATCATAGTTTTCTTGTTTTATCTTTTTCTGTATGTGGTTAGACCATGCTGGTCTGTAGTCGCCTTCTTCGGAAGGGAAAACGTCTAGAACTTTAACTCCTAAGTCTTTAATTTTTTGAGAGGAGCTTTCGTCCCACACAAGCGGGCCGAGATCATTCCTACTTAGCAAGTGTACCTCAAAGCCCATGTCTACCAGATGCCTAATTGCCTCTAGACAACGAGCTTGGCATCCGTGTAAGCCGTTCATAGGTAGGTGAAATACAACTGCTGCTTTCTTAGTCCTCGTGACACGTTCCCTGAAAGGCTTTGAGTCCAGTGCTTCCTCTATGAGCTTTGATACACCAAATTTCTCATAGAAAAGTGCCTTCTCCTGTTTTGTGTCGATATCTATTTTCAGCCCTAAGCGATGGTAAACAGACGCCACAACCTTAAGCTGTTTTTCAAGATGTTGAAGCTCTTGGATGCATTGTGGAAGTGGGATATCTGAAAATTCTTTTACAATTTTTGCCTTGTGGCTGTTTTTGCTTTCGATTTCAGGCAGATTTTTTCGGATAAATCTGTCTACTAAAATCTCTTTCTGCTGCTCTTCCGACAAATCGAAGTTGCTCATATTCTTCTCTAAAAGGAAGCCTATGCCCTCGCTTGTGCTTACACGCTCTTTTGTTTTGACGCAAGGTAGCTGATGTGTGGGCGAGTTTATATTTATGACTCTGACACTAAAGTGTCTATTAAGAATGTTGGAAACAAAAACGTCATCTTCATAGAAAAGATCTTCTGGAAAATGATGAATTGCAAACACTTCTCTCAGCTTGTCTATATTCATTCCGGTAATAGCATAGCTTCCGCAGCCCCTGACCACATTTGTTCTTCCGAAGTGAGAGCTTTGGTTTACTTCGTCTCGTAAATTATCTCCCAGTACGCCAAGAGCTGTGTTGTGTGGGTCTCTGATTAGTTCAAAATTTTTGACATACTCGGCGCAAAGACTGGTGGGGTAGTTGTTGTCATTCATGAAAATTACTATGTCTTCAGGAGATATCTCTATGAGAGACGAGCTTACTGCCTCCAGAAGCCCCAGAATTTTAGTCGCTGGGCCGGAATCGGTACAAATATTGATGATTATATCGTCATTTTTTGCTTGGGGCAGCAAACCAATGCTAGAGCTTCTGAACATTTTATTATTGTATTCAGAGGGTATGTTGACAACTATCTTGTCTGGCTTCAAGGTTTGCTCTCTGGATAAATCGTCTAGCAGAATTCCTAGCTCGAACATATCTGGAGGCGTTGTTGTTAGTGATAATATAATCATTTGTTAGTACCCAAAGAGTTTAGGACGTAAGACAAGACGCCAGTGCAGATTGCTTGTATGTTGCCGAAGTGTTGTCTGCAAAAGTCCTTTCCATTTTCTATAACTGACCTGCATAGATCCTGACCTTCTGCTGTGTTTAACAGGTAATCAAATTTAGCTGGCCACTCAGAAATTTCCGTATGTATATAATGGACATCTGGCTTGATTAAATAATCATGTAGCTGGATAAGGTCTTTTCTCCTGTTAATATATATAGGCACGGAATTACTAGCCATCTGCCAATATAATCTGCTGTAGCACAGGGCGTTACCATCTATATTTACTAAAAACTTGTAGTTTAATTGGTCTTCTATGCCAATCGCGCCGTTGAGGTGCAGGACATATTTACTGGCGTTTGGAAAAGCATCTTCACTCAAGGGTGGGCGGAACCTGTCAACCAGCATGGAAATATATGCCTCGTGAAAGCAGTTTTCAGATACTGATTCACAATAATCCATTCTGTCTCCGTTTCCTGTTGAAGCCCCAACAAAGAAGCTGGAATTGTCCTTGTTTACAAACGGGATATCAGACGAGCTAACGGCGCTGATAGTGTTTTCTAGAAGTCCAGAGAAAAAGTCTATGTTGGAAATTGTTATCGGATTGCTCTCAGTGATCTTGCAGAAGGCAAGCATTGGGAACTGTTTACTGAGATGCGAATCTCCGATAAAGTCATGTGTGCCAATAAGAACGCTAACATCTAGGTCTGGGGAATCACGGGCTACCTTGTTCAGATATGGCCTCATCAGTCCCAGTCGGCTTGTGTGTCCGTGGTCTTCGGTCAGAGATTCTATCTGTGTAGTCTGATCTTTTATGGTTATCAAAGCCACATGATCATTAACAGACAGGTTTTTAACTGTAGGGCGGTTTTTTCCAGCCTCTTCAATTTGAGGCTTAATAATTTTAACAAGCTCTGATAGTGTTGGCATGTTAGTTTATCCGTTTGATTAAGTTCCAAGTTTCCCTGTAGTTTTTTACGTGGTGGTATTCGTCGGCCTTCATTGCTATCGTGTGATCATTCCCCCCGATGTCGCACTGGTCGCCCACGAATACACATCTGTCTCTCAGCCTGTCTATCACCTGTGATTTGTCTTTACCTTTTTCGTAAATATCTATGCTTATTTCCCCGCCTATAGTGAGATCAATTTTAGGGTGCTTGGATTTTAATGTGTTTATTATATCTCTTCTCTCTAGGTGAAGATTGTCCCACTTGTGGTATTCACTCCTCTGCCACGCCGAACAGTCCCTGCCTACTGTTGATATATTTACCATACCAACCCTCTCTTCGATATTGTTCTTGGCGGTTCCGTACCACGGGCTTTTCTCTATTAGATCCAATATATCTAGACGTAGGAATCCTGACATTTTCCAGTCAGATTCTCTTATTAGTTTGCCACCCACATACAATTGGTTTCCGCAGTTCTGGTAGGAGCCGTCAATAAATCTCCATAGATCCGCGCCGACCTGCTGTATTGTTTTTTCTGTGTCCGATCCGGTCACAAAAATTATCCTGTTCCCTTGTTTTCTCTGGGATATTATCCACTCCACAAAGAAAGTCCTAAATTTGTCATCCATAGGCTCTCTGGGAGGCGTAAGGGTTCCGTCTACGTCGAATAAAAAGTTCATCTCTCCGCGACCTCTTTGTTAAACCACAGGGGATGTCTACTCTTTCTCGAATATCTTAGCTATGAATTCCTCCACAGATTGGATGTCATGTTCCCGTATGCAGGACTCCACTTCGCGCTTTGATATCTTGACCTTTAGGGATTTTGCCACATCGTGACAGTCGTTTACAAGACCGGCGTCCAGACATGCCTCGGCAACATAGAACTCCTCGTTGATTGGGTCAACTATTGCTCCCATTGGGTATAAGTCGCCATCAAGCGTGAGGCTGAAAGCCTTGTACTTGTCGGGGTTCTTGTATCCATCACAGAAAAAGTACATGCATAAAAGCATGAATAGTATGCAAACAATTTTACCAGTAATCATTATATATTTCCTGTTTCTCTAGAATACTTGCGTTCCCATAGTCTTTCGTGTGCATAATATGCTGCCGATTTTATTATAACGTCTGCCAGCCCAAATGTCAAGCCAAACTCAATAGAGTCTGTATAGTAGTAAACCAGACAAATCCCCAGCGAAGTAGAGAAAGTTCTCCACGTTACGGTTTTTAGTATGCTTATTTTTTTTGAATTTCTATTCATCATCCTTCTCCGCCAAGGTCTAACTTAAACGGATCATCAGGATCTATGTGTGCGTTAAGATCAGTCCTTCTTCTTTGTTTATCATTTACAGATTCATTGATTAGATTCTGCATAATAACCTTGGCTTCTTGTTTGAAGTGTTTCCTGATTCTATATTTTTGAAATGCACTTAAGCCCCAAGTGTTATCGAAATCATCCCAATTGTACTTGTTTGTAAACGTCCTACCCATTACGCCTCCTGTAGACCTTCTTCTCTTCTCTTTTTATAATACATAGGAATGTTAAAACAATGGAAAATTCTATTATCCAAGCTGTCAATCCTGCAAGTATTGGTTTCATTATATCAATCGTCAGTGGTTCCAGAGGGAAAAGTTCCAGTAGACCTGTAGTAAAACTCGCCATCTTCACCAATCAACTGTTCTACCTGACCCAGCTTCACCATGGCCTCAAGCTGATTTGCCACGGCTTCCATTAGTTCTTCTTCGTTCATCTTTTCCCAGCCAGCAGCCTCCATGAATCTTCTGATCTGCTCATCTGTTAGTAATTTTTTTTTCATAAAAATAATCCCCGCTAGGACATATCAGTGTCGGCTGGTTTCAGTACCGCTGGAGGCGTTGGGTCTGGCTCAGGAGCCTGATCGCCACCTACAAGTCTGGAAAACCACGGACAAAAGTACCACATTAGGATACCGGCAAAAACTATAAGGCCAGCAAGCTTAAATCTATTCATCTCTGTTTTCATAATTACACCTTCTCCTTCATAAAAACCGTCAAATAAAAAGCCTATTCTCTCATTTTCTTCATTAAATCATAGTATTTAGTTCCTTCTAGACTGGCGTTAATTCTGCCAATGTCATAGCTAGGGTATCTCTCTCGCGCCTTTTCTTCTGCCTCCTTCGCGCTAGACGCTTCCACTTTCTTAAAGAATGTGCTTCCGTTTGTTCTAATTATATTGACTACGTATTTCATTCTATAACCATTTCATCTCTGTAACTCATGACTTCTTCGTAGTTGGGGATTACTTTTCTGTACGTGTTTGGGTCGTTAAATTTATTTTTATGATCAAGAACTGCTTCCCATTCGTCGCTGATGATGTCTAGCTCAGCATGGGAAGCTAATTCTATAAAATTCTCTTTCACGGATTCATTGTAAAATGTTGCATATTCCAACATGATAGCGTTTTCTGACAGGAGCAGAGGGTAGTACATATTATATTCCACCGTATATTTTTTAAATTCTTTCTTCATCAGTGTTATGTTCACGGGAGGGCGTATTTGGGTATAAAAAGCCTTTTTCGTACTGGGTGCGTAGTATATATCGCTCCATCTCCAGATACTACCCAGATTGTAATTCCCAATGTGTTGGCCTTTGGCGGGCTTTGGGTGTTCAAATTTCTCACTCATCCACCGAGAAAGATAACGGTCTATAAAATGCTTTCTATGAATAAAGATTATTTTGTCACACATTCTTAACAGGGCTTTGTTGTTATAATCATGCTCGTGGGATGCGAGATGTTTTATTCCATTAAAGCCCATTTCTTTTATTTTATAAAACGCCTCATTAAATGGGTGTGTAAGCGAAAGACTTTTAATTTCGCTTCGCCAATAATGAACAGGCTGCTTATTCAATGAGCCATTGAACGGCTCAAAGAGCATTTTTAATCCACAACTTCCCAGAGCGCGTGCTAATGAGGTACTCCCGGTTCTAGAGAAAGGAGTAAAAATCAATAGCATGTTGTCTGGCCTGCCGCTAAACTGCGTATTGTCTGGTATCTCGACACACTTATTATAGCTTATATATCGTCATTGTCAAGTAAATACTTGAGATAAAAACAAAAAAGCCCATTTTACCACCAGCCTCGCTGAAGGATGGATGATAAGGCTGGGCAAGACCTTATGGAGAAACTCAAAATTAAAGTATTAGAATGGAGTCTCTCCGTCCTTGTCTGCACCCTTTGAATTTTGGGCATTTGGGCCGAGAGAAATCTCGTCGGCCATGATGCAATAGGAAGTCCTGTTGACCCCGTTCTTATCTTCATAGTCGTCAGACTTGAGCTTACCTTGAACCGAAACGAGCCTTCCTTTTAAAAGGTATTGATTCAGGCTTTCTGCCATCTTGCCAAAGCAGACGACATTAAGGAATAGCGTATCGTCATTACGCCTATCATTTACAGCAAGCCTAAACTTAGACAGAGAAGTTCCCTTCTTAGTGGTTCCTTCTTCGGCGTCCTTAGTTACACGACCAGTTCCGTTCCAACAATTAACATTCATTTACATCTCCAGTGCTGATAAAATTCTTCCACGTACTACTTGACTATTTCCTCGGTTTGAATAATTGGTTGTTGCTTGGTAGACATTCTCCGAGAACGTCTTAGTGAGGCCAAGATCCCTACCTGCTCTCAGGGACTCTCTCTTGTTGGAGCCATAGGTTCCAAGACCCTTCCGGTAAGCAACTGCCGTGATGGGATTAAGGGTTACGCCCTTAGTCTTTCCACGAGTACCTGTAGCGGTAATCGCTTGCTGACTTCCAACCGACCAATTGTAGGTTGACGAGGTGTTCGACAAACTACTATAAAACTCATTAATATTCATTACAATCTCCTTTTACTATCCTAAAACAAAAATTAAGAACCGCTTGTCTCATCGACTTTGCTAGAAAGTTCTTTAGCACCATCTTCTAGGTACTTGGTTAACTGTTCAATGTCTGACTCGATTGCCGCCTTCTGCTGAACGAGCTGCTGTATCTGTTGGTCTACATTTTGAAGATGAGCTTCCGCCATTTCTTTTGTACTCGCCACAATTATCTCCTTTACTTTTTTTAAAAAATATATATCACCACGGGTTTTTAGGGTCATTTACCCCCACTGGTGGAAATCCGATTAAAGCCCCAATACTCAATGTTTTTTGCTTTCGCCATGACCCCCTAAGTTGATCCTCACCAGAGCTTAGAATTTATCATGTTGTATTGTTCGGCAGGGATCGTGAATCCCATCAGGGTCGTGCTTGGTTTGGCTACCTAGCTGGCCTGAGCTTTACGTCCTATATTTAAAACGCTCTTTTCTTCAACTGTCTTACGCTGGATATAGGTGAAAACCTGACTTAGCCGCATGTGTTTTTCATGGCACACATTTACCGACTAAGACCGATGCCCTTTTTAGGTCAAGCGCAGAAGAAGAAACTTTCCACTGATTTATTATAGCACAAAATAGCCGAATAGCCACCGAAATTATACATTTTTTTCGATGTTCTCCATCTTAGAAAGAGGGACGATGTAATTCATCGGAAGGGAGGCTCCGTACCGCTTCTTCTTCTTAGTCATGTCGAAACTTTCCCTAGTGATCTCACCCAACACTTCCACCTCATGGTTTTTTAAATTAAATCTGACAAGCACGTACAGCTTCGGTGGAGTTCGTTGCTCGTATTCTTTCATGGTGATCTTTAGCTCAGGCTCACCTGCTCCCATGTAGGTTATGGTCTTAACCTCCACACCATCGAAGTCCTGACCTGAATCCCTCACCGAGTAAATTTCCTCGTCAACCTTCTGGTCTGTAGCTAAGGCGTACCCAAGCTCCCCTATGACACCCAAGAAGTGAGCCATGTACTGCTTGTCCACCCTAAACTCATCCGAAAGCTCTTCCTTCTTTTCATTCATAAACCTAGCAACGTCCTTGTTTCTGAAGGACGCATGTTTTGCATCGTGCCTTTGTTTGGCTAGCTCTAGAGCGTAGTTAAGCTGTGTTTTATTTAGTTTGAATTTCATATTTTACCCCTTTTTGCTGGCCTGCTACCCAAAACCGTAATCGGAAACAATAGGGCGAGACACGCCCCAATTAACAATACTACGTGGGCAACCTTAATATATATCACTATCAATCCACTCATCTATCATTTCAAAGAAGTTTTCATCGAACTCATTAACCTGAACCCCAGCCTCACACAAAATGCCCCTCGCTATAGCAAAGTCTTTTTCCCACCTTCTATTGCGGCTAACAAATGAGGCCACCCTTTTAATTCCAGCCTGTATAATAAGCCCAGCGCACCTTGAACATGGCATAAATGGGTAAGTATATATTGTACACCCCTTCAGAGATTGAGTCGCAAACAATAAAGCATTTGCTTCTGCGTGAGTTATAATTTTATACTTTGACTCCCTATCCTCTAGCCTTCCGTCATCCTCTACCCCTCTAGGGAATCCGTTGTAGCCGAGAGATATTACACGCCTATCATCATCGACAACAACGGCTCCCACTTTAGTAGAGGGATCTTTAGACCATCCAGAAACAAGCCCTGACAGGTCTAGGAATCTCTTGTCCCAAGTAAATGCAGAGTCCAACGGTGTACTCCTACGCCAAGTTCTTTAGCTTGTAAAGGGACGGTACTGGGATGGGTACGGTATTATCTAGGTCTAGTTTCAGAGGAGGCGTGTCGTAAAACTCCATCTCCAGCTTCTCTATCCTTTTTCGGCCTAGTATTTCCCGTATAATATCCCCAATGGACTTTTTGTACTTCTCCTTGCAAACCACCGCTGGTATACTCGGATCGTATCTTTTTTTATGGTCGGTTTCAGCACCCACCATTGATGGCGTGAGAAGCATAGCCACGCACAAGATTAATTTCTTCATCTCATTTCCCTTTCTAAACCAATTCCATTTTCCTAGCCCTATCAAGAACTCCCTTGATACGATCCAGCTTAATAGTAATTTCTTGTTTCCATTCGTCGCTTCTTGCTTCCCGATTAGTGCAGTCGATTTCGTTCTGGGTCATATAGACCACTGAATCAAACTTATCTTGGAAGAGAGAAACAACTTCATATTTACAGCAGCGCAGCTTTTGAAACCTCGAACAGGTTGGAACGCTGACCACATCCATTGGATTGACCTTGCAGATAACGATATTATTTCCGTCGTCATCGTCGTCACGATCCTTCAGGTCGATCCCGCCGTACTGAGCAGCATAATCAATAGCTCCCACATGTAACCCGTTAGAGCATCCCCTGTCACGGTTGCTATCAACATCGCTACGGGGAACCTCGCAGGTTGACCCCACAGAGTTATCGAAGCTGTGTGACCACAAATCTTTGAATTCTTCATCTACAGCCTTGTATGCCAAGAAACATCCATCAGAGGTGATAGGCATATGCTTATTGTCCATGAAGTCGAACAACTCTACAATGGCGTGGTCAGATGGGTTCTGACTTATATTATCCAAGAAGTTAAGCATAGGCTCAAAAGGAAAACCCTCTTGAAGCATATCAAGGATGCGATCAGTAAACATGTCTGGCATGGGAATCCCATCCCAAGTCATTTTATTGCTACTGCAACTAACATACCCCTCACAAAAATCATTAATGCGTGAGATAACATCATAAGCCGCTTCAAAGTATTCAACATTGTCGGACTTGAGATAAGTCACTAAGCGTTCATAGCTTGGATGGCTTTTACCAAAGACATACGCTTGTCCAGCAGCCATCGCACTTACAGTTCCATCATCAGCAATAACGTACTTCATTCTTTTCTCCTGTTTCAATTATAAACGTGTACGACCCCATTATAACATAGTATCGACACTTGTCAACCTATTCTTTAGTAAATAACTCTTTTTTTTTGCTATATCTACTTGGGTCTGCAAGACCTGTATCCAGTCTCTTCCTACTAGTGATATAATAATGAGTGTCATCTTTACACACCACCTCACCTTCCTCAAGAGTAAGGTTCATATCTGCGTTCCACTCAGGCATAGATAGGTGATCTACAACCATTGTCTCATGACTTCCAAACCTAGATGGCGTAGTAATCTCTTTTGAGGCATCATGTCCTTTTGTTTGTCTATTCCTGTTCCACTTTTTTACCACTGGGCGGTTCTCCTATCTCATATCTATCTAGCACGCCGTCATAATACTTATCTGGGTCTTGCCCGTGTTCTTTTAGAAACTTTCTAATCAACGGATGGTCATATTTTTCCATCATTAAATTCTTAAAGCAAGCTGGACATCCCATTACAGTTTTATCTTCGTGTCCCTCTACACAATGTAGCACCCTCGTTTGCAGCCCCATAATTAATCTCTGCTGCGAGGCTCTCTGAGCGTTCAATAAAAACATTTCCCCCTGAGCCAGTCTCATATCTATCAGGGTTGTCCTTATTTCATATACCAAGACCGCAACAGGAATTAACAACAAAAAATAAAATATTTTTCTATACGACTTCATTTCATTTTATTCTCTCTATATATATTGGGGTTTGCTCACCCACATAAGCACCGAAAGTATTAAAGTCTAAATATTCCCACGCTTCTTCCTCTGTGAACCCTTCTTCTTGTACCAGTATTTCCACCATTTGTCTCGCGCTATATACCACCCTTCCCGAATCAAAACCAATAGAGACACCAACAATAGCAGCATCAAAACCATCGGCAAAAAGATAGTCTTCACCGTATTCATCAGAAATTGTCTCACGAATTCCCATGTCCCGTAAATCCTTTTTTCCAACTCTTTTTTTTGCTATCCCACCACGTCCTGTATTTTTCAGATATAGCCTTTGACTTCTCAAGGATTACCCTACGATGCTCCCTATCCGCATCCGCATCCCAATCGTCATCTTTTCTAGGTACGTATTTCTTTTTCTCAACCAAAATATGTCTCCAAAGCACCCAGCCTGTCGTCAGCGTCGGCCAGAGCAGATAGAGCCTCATTAAGATTATTATATAAATCTCCGGTGCTATGATCCCCAATACCAGCGGGATGATCCAGCAGTATACTCAAAGACAATAAGGCTTTATCCCTGTCTGTCTGAGCCTGATTTCTCAGTGAATTTATAGCGTGTTCTTTGTAGCTTATTTCCATTGCACTCTCCACTTAGTTTAATTTATAATACTGTGTCGTCGTTTACTACCCACTACTTCTTGCTTTCTGGAATTCATAGACCATCAAACAGAGATTTGCAAAGGCGTAGCTCACCCACATCCCTGCGTGTGACCAGTCCCTCTGCCTAGCGCAGCTATACCCAGCTACTAAATACATAACTGATGTCACGCTTATTGCATAGAACGCCAAACTCATAACTTTACTCCTATTACTAATTCTAGCGGTTTTATTCTTCTTTTTAATCATTTTTTTCTAAAAAATCATAAATTTTTCCAAAATCGAAGAACCTCCACCTCTTATGGTGGTCAGTGTCCTTTCCACTGTCAACATTCTCTAGGTATTCCAGTAGCTCCTCCCAGCTAGAGAACATATGCTCCAGTGGCATTACGCCGAACATCCAGTTAGGCATATTTTCCACCCCTTGCTCACACATCACTAACAGCGGTTTCTTTTGTTGTATGGCTGTGAAAGCCTCGTGGTATGATCCGCATAGGTGAGTTGATACATCCATATACATAACGACGAAGTGGGCAATGTCAATCATCCTGAGATCAACTGCCGCAATTTCCCTCATGGACTCCTTTATATACTCAAAGTTTTTCACGCCTTTAGCGTATTCTATACGACTCCTGAACCCATCGTCTTCTTTTGCGAACTCAGTGGGCTTATCACAAGGGTCTAGGACACCCACCCCCAGCCTTTTGAGCTTAGGGGTGATTGTCCTGCGCCATGTTACGCCGCCGTCAGCGACACGATCCATAGCCCCACACAGATAGCACACAGTGTGTTTCAGTTTTCCCATTATTTAGACTCCACTAGATCAATGTAATTTGCACAATTTTCTTTAGTATCTGCATCCATCCAGTATCCACCAACTTCGGCAAGCATTGGGTATCTCTCCATAGCCTTGTCAAAAGGTTTGGCAAAGCGCGTCCATGTGTCTTCTGGCGTGTCATGACGGATAGCCTCTAAGCCCGGACAGATTCTCAACTGACCCTGCAAGAGATCTACATTACCCTTGATACTGTCAATTTCTTCCATATACAGGTCGAATTCAGACAATATCCTCTTAGCCTCACCATCGCCCTTTGTAGCCCTCAGTATGTCCAGCCACTTATCGTTATCTTCCTCAGTGATTTTATATCTATTAACCACCTTCTCAATATTATTACGGTATTTTTCCTTAGCCTGCTTGAGCAGGTCGGCCAACAGGTAATCTCCCCTGTTCCAGTTGGCACGGTTAGGCAGACTGCTATTGCGGATCACTGACGGCTTGACGAGATAGAAATTATATCCATCCATATCATATCCGAGAGTCGTCAGCAACTTAATTATAGTTTCAATGTTAGTAATACTCATAGAAGATCCACCAGAGGTATCGTGTGAGTGGAAATTCACTGACCCTCTAGATTCCTCAATGTAGTAGGCATCCTCATACTTGACGCTCATCTTGCAATTTACAAACTCATCCTCATCATGGTTGTAGTATTGAGCAGGGATACTTCCACCACCGCCACCACCAGAGTATGAACGATTGTATACTGGCTTAGGAAGGCTTGAGGTAAGAATAATATCTTCCTCTGTTGCTCCACCGAGCAGTTTCAAAAATGCGTTGGCAGAACTTGGGTTGTCTTCATATGCCTCGGCCTTGAAATAATAAGCGTATACTGTCTGGCTGTCTCCCTGATCCTGCATCCATCTGCGGAGCCGAGAAATCCCGCCACGCTTCAGGTCGTCTATTACGAACTTAGTGTCTGCCTTGAAATGAATCTTCTCCACTTCACCTACTTCAACCTTCTTACGCCAGCTTGACTTGTAGTAATGACTTATGTCGAGCTTAGTGTTTTCTACAACATTGCCCATAGCGGTGTTGAATAGGTCTTTACCGCCCCAAGTGATAGTTGTATCCAGAGCCTTCATAGCAACAAGGATAGAGTCGCACTTGTCACAGAGAGCGATGTACTTCATCCTAGCCTTAAAGAGACTGTCTTGTTCGGCAATCTGTTCTTCCATAGAGGTAGCGATCTCAAGGGCAATATCGTTAATTATATTAACAATCTTTGCTTTTGTCTGATCGTTATAAGAAAGAGACTCTCTACTAGGGGTAATGTCCACATCCCCAATGTCCACATAAACATTCAGACCTTTTGATTTATACAGGAAGTCATGAGCTTTTTCGTCTTTAATTTGCTCGTAGTCCAACGGGTAGGCGATCTGACCCATAATAACGTAGTTATCATATGATCCTTCCTCAAATTCCCAGCCATCGCCGGTCAGCAGAATGTCACCATCTTCAAAGCATACTTCCTCGCCAACTAAGTTAGGTCGAACCTTAAAGAACTTATAGATTTTCTCGCCTTCTTGCTCAAAATCCCAAATGTCATCCTTCTTCACCGAAAGAGACACCTTGATTCCATTGGCTTCGTCTGTAGGCGACTCATCCATAAGAGAAAACACTGGGCTACCATCTTCGCCCTGATACGCAGTATACACACGGCGAGTACCATCAAGGTAAGCCTCCACTGTGAACTGGCTACAGTATGCGAAAGGAGCCTTACTGCCAAGGCCTAAACAACCCACAGCATCGTTACTTTGATTACGAGTGCTACGAAAATAGGTTGTGTATAACTGCATACAATCCTCGTGATCCATACTTGTCCCATAATCACGGACATAGAAAGTAGGTTCAAGACGGGTAGGTAGATGCACGTCGAATGGCCTGTCTGCCACCCCAGCATCTACATGAGAATCGTAGGCGTTTGTGGAAAGCTCACGAATTACAGCTTTGATCTTATTAGAATAAAGACCGTCAGATAGGATAAAGAAGGCCTTAGCAGAGGCTTCTATACTAAATCCAGCGTTTTCAAAATTTCCAGACTTCTCAACATTGTTTGTTTGTGCGTGTAACTTCATCTTTAACTCTCCAGTAATAGTGTGCTAATTTTCCTGTGTACGACATCATTATAACACACTTATCGGAGTTGTCAAGAGAAAACTTTACTAAAACTTCCAGATTTTTTTGTTTTGCACATTTATTACTATGAAATGGTACTTAATACCACGTTGCCTTAGGTGATTGACTACACCTAGAGCCGCGTTGTAATACTCATCTTCACCAGACTTGAACAGCAAAACAAGCCCAGCTTCAGAATTAGTGGCTAGAGAATAGCCGAGAGACTGACCTATACCTTCAGGCCATTTTTTACACCAGTCTACTTCGTATGAGATATTATTTTTCTTATCATATATATCAATTCTTCTACCATCAGGAAGAACGTACTCAACGCCTTCATCCTCGACGTTGAGTACACCAGCCATAAATTCAGCCCACTCAGCCTCATTGCTGTCTGAATCAGGGGTTTCGCTGTAGCTTAAACTGTTTATGCCTATAACTATAAAGCATATCAAGCTAACTATTTTCTTCCGCATGATACTTGCTACTCGGTAATTCGGAGGCTGTCGCCTACAATCCAAGCTGCCGCAAGCAGTACAACTGATTGTACCGTTTCGGGGTCTACTGTACCTTCGCCAAACAAAGTGTCAGCAAAAACAACAGCTACACCAGACACACCAACCCAAAATCGGCGTGACTTCAACATCGCTTTAAATTTATCCAACATTTATGGACTCCTATAAAGATTAGGTTTCGGGAGAACCCTTCCAACCCTCCAGCAACAAGCGGAGGGAATTTTCTCCCAAGAATTTTCTTATCGTTTCTTCCCCATAACCAACAGCCAAAAGGTGTTCCGTTAGTCTGGGTAGTTGTGAAATATTAATCATCTCATCAGGAGGATCAGTAAATCCGTCATAATCTGTACCGATTGCTGGACAATCCTCTCCCGCCACATTAATTATATGATTCATTGTTTGTTCTATATATCTAATCCCAAGACCAGTTGTGTGAGACGTTAGCCAGTAGTTCATGAATATAATACCAGCAACGCATCCGTGATCGGCCAACCATTTAAACTCCCAGTCGTGAAGATTATATGATATTCTATTTACCCCAAAAGCACCCACGTGGGTCGC
>TARA_R110002020_G_scaffold235_11_pt1 | contig 21510 bp, 5 predicted proteins | sample TARA_R110002020 | Tara Oceans TARA_R110002020 (sample SAMEA4396489) | marine metagenome | biome: Westerlies Biome; feature: [MES] marine water layer (ENVO:01000295) within the mesopelagic zone...; material: water (ENVO:00002006), including particulate matter (ENVO:01000060) such...
GGTTGCAAAAGGAGTTGGTGCCGCAGCTAAAAGTCTGAGATACTTAGCAGGTGCAGGAAAAGCATCAAGCAGTAAAGTAGTACGTGGTTTATCAAAATCACTACAAAAGAAAATGACTGCGAGTAAAGCAACAGATTGGCTAAGAAATTCTATTGCTATGGGTGTTGGTATGAGACATATGGAAAATTTTAGAGAAGCCGGTGAAACTTTTGATCATTCATATGCAAAAAATATGGAGTACTTACAAGACCCAGAAAGTTATGATGCTTTTTTACAGTCAGACAGCGGAAAAGAAATCTTAAAAAAATTAGGATTAAGACCTACAGATCCATATGTAAAAGACTTAGTATCAAATCATATAGCATCCCAAGCAGCTTCAAATTCTTATAAATTAAATTGGTCTAATGTAGTATTTGATATAGCACAAGCTGCATTATGGTTTGGTCCTATGAAAGCTGGAACAAGACCGGGGAAATCTATATTTGGTAGACATTCTACAAAAGTACAAAAGGCTCAAGATGCTACATTGAAAGCTCCTAAAGTTCCTAGTACTAGATTAGGTAAAGCGTATAACTGGGCTAAACCTATAATTCCACCAGCTTTATGGGCGTATTCAGAAGGTATTGAAGAACAAATTAACTTTATGGGTATGCAGGAAGGTATTAGACATGGAGATATATTAATGGGCAATACAGGATATGAGAACCGTGAATTTATGGCAAATTCAAGTTGGGTTAATCGTATGAATGAATATGCTTCTAGAGGAGAATTTTGGGCAGCTACCTGGATGGGTACCATAGGAGGGGGTATTTTTACTACTGTAGCAACATTAAAGAATAGAAAAGCTCAAGCAGCATTAGATAATGCTAGACTAAAAGAAATAGGAGGACGTGCAGAGCTTATTCAAAAATCATTAGAGAAAAGACGTCAAGCTATTGAAAGGGGAGATATAAAAGGAGCAGAAGAACAAGATAGATTAATGGCTATTCAATTAGCATTAACATCTGCTCAGGCAGGAAATATGGATCAACTTGAACAAATGCTTAATGATCAATCATTTGTTGATCTGCTAACAGAGGCTGGATTAACAGAAGAACAGATAGGTCCAAAGCGTACAGAGTTAATAAATATTTTAAGACAAACTGAGAAAAAATATAATATGTACCGAAATAGAGCAACCCATTCAAAGTGGGGTTCAGGAATTGCTGCAGCTCTTACTCAGTTAGATATGTCTGTAAGTATGTATGATGCAATGATTAAAGAGATTGATGCAGACATAGAAAGTAATGTGAATGAAGATATATATAATGTTGAACAATATAATATCGGCCCTAATACAAAACAAAGACATGAGCTCCAATTAAAAAGAAGATCTTTACAGCATCAACTTAATCAATTTAACGAAGCTCAAGAAAGAGCAGAAGAAGTTGCTGGTGATGAAACTCTTACTGAAGAAGAGAGAAATCAATCAAAAGCATTAGTAACACAATTTGATCAATATATAAACCAATTAGAAGACCTTATAGGACGAACAGAAGTAGAAGAAGGGGCTTTAAAGAAAGCATCTCAAGAATCATATGAAGATTCAGAATATAGAGCAGAACAAGAATTTCTAGATAAAGTTGATAAAGGTAGTCTTGTTACATTACAAAATAAAAAACAATTATTTACTTGGAATAGAGATGCAGCCTGGAATAGATTACAAGATCTTTTAAAAGAAGATAATATATATTATACTAATAAGACCGAGGCAAGTATATTAAAAGATATAGCTTCAGTAGATAAAGAACGTATTGCAGAAGAGGCTGAAAATAATGCAATTATAGAAGATTTTAAAACTGCTATTCGAGAGAATCCAGAAATGAGTGAAAAGCAGATAGAAGATTTCTTTGCGCAGTATCCAGAAAATAAAAAAATTCAAGAATTTTATAAAAACTTTATTGCTGAGTTTCAAAAAGCAAAAGATGAAGCAGCAGTACAAGCATCATATGATCAAAACGCTGCGGATGTAGAGGCAGTAGTTTCTAAAACTAAAAAAGAAATTGCAGATGAATTAACGCGTAAAGTAGAAAAACTTAAACAAGAAGTATTTAATCCAAAGCTTAGTCGAAGAGATGAACGAAAACGCGCTGAGATAGAGAAAGCCTGGAGAGAAGCTCAAGGTAGAGCAACTGCTTTTATGTATGGTGATGCACAAAGTATTAATATGCCTATCTCTGAATTATTTGATGAGGTAACTCAAGTTATTGGTGTTGTATGGGGGGATCAAGTAGGATCTCTTTATAGAGACCCTGAAACAAATGAGTTAATATTCCGTGATGGTGAGACACTTAAGGAGTATATTGTAGATGAGAATCCTCAAGCACATGATTCAAGATATAGAAATTCTTTAGGGCAATTTACTCAGGGGCCTACACTAGGTTCTTTGAATATGATGTTAAAGAGAGATGAAATTTTAGGTATACAAATTAAGGAGGATGGTAGAACATTTAATATTAATAATGAATACTTTAATAATTTAGCGGACATACCATCTGATGCTATTGAATATGATAGAGAAGGAAATGTAGTATCAGTAACATTAACCAAATGGAATGGTAAGAAAGTTACATTTACAAGCCCATTAGTTACTTATGAACTTGCTGATATTATAGAAACTTTAGAAGCAGTTAAAAGAACTGCTTTTAATAATTTAATCAATGATGATTTCTTAATCATAGAACAAAATGGTAAAGAATATATAGTATCCTATGAGCAAGATTTATTTGATGGAGCTCTCGTTGTTAAAGATATTGATGGAGTTACTATTGAAGGAAAGGAATCAATATCAGTACGAAGACAGGCAAACATACAGCTATCAAACGCTATAAATGAAACAATTAATAATATTAAAAACAAATACAATGAAGCTAACTCAATTAAACCGGCTGCTGCCCCTAGACTTACAGAAGACACTTTTAGCGAAGGACAAGTGGAGCAGAGTGAAAACCCTCAGAAAGCTGAGGAAGGGATTACCGCTCAACTCAACGCGGAAAATAGAACGAATGACCCCGGGCCGCACACCAAACAATCAAAATCTGACATAGAAGAACAATCTGATCTACTAGAGGCTATGGAACAAGGAGTAGAAATGAATCAAGAACAGGTTGAAGCTGTAACTAATGAAACAGAAATTACAACAAGTGAGGAACCGGGCGCTATCTCTGCTGCAGAAGAACAAAATGAACTTATCAAAGCTACTGAAGATCCACAATCAGGAAAAACAATCACAGAAGAAGAGAATACGATAATTACTATTCCAGGGGCTACTACTAAAACAAAGTCTGTTTTAGAAAGCTCGTTCCCAGAATTCTTTCAGCCTCAAGTAATTAGTGTTGTAGGGCCAAATGGAAAGTTTACTCAAGCAAAAGATAAAGATGGTAATCTCATGCCTATATGGACTGTTGAAGGACCTAAAGGCGCTTTTTATTTTAAAAATCTTAATGAATTATCTCCTGCTGAATTACAAATGTTGGAAGACACAGGAAATGAAAGAGTACAATTAGTTTATTTTAATCCACCATTATTAATTAATGAAAAACCTATCTATGAAGGAGATAGACTTATTGAAGAAAACCAATTACAACCTTGGATGGGATGGGATTATAAAAATAAAGAAGTAAAAGGAGCACAACAAGTCTTAATAGTTAAACCTGAAGCTGTAAAAGAAAAAGATTTATTTGATTTTGATTTATTAAATAGCCCTGAATTGGGAGTAGGTACACAAGTTATTTTAAGAGTAGAACCTACATATAAATATTATCCTTCATCATCAATGAATGATGTAGTTATTACAGTAAGACTAGCTTCAAATACATCTAAAGTCTTATCGGTATTAAGAAAAGCTGGCGGTACTGTAAAGAGTACTGAATTAAGAACTGAATTAGCGAAAGTAATAAGTGGAGAAAAAGCTAATGATATTAAAGCTACAATAGCTGGAAAAACTCCTGGTTATATAATCAATCTTAAGAAGAATGGTAAATCTATACAACGCCCAATAGATGGTGATATGATAGTAGGTATAGGCCAAGATGAGAATGTAAGATATAATAACTCTGAAGTTACTGTAAGTCCAACATCTTATGTTGAACAAGGAAGAGTTTATATAGCAGTACCTTCTGCTTCAGGTCAAATGGTCCCAGTAAGAGCAGAGACATCATTATTAACAGAAAAAGCTATAGATAAAGTAATAGAAATTATTACTATGAATGATATAGTACCAAAAGAAAAGAGAGAATTAATAAATCGAATTGTATATACTCCAGTAGGAAGTAGACAAGAGCAAACATTTAAACAGGCTCTGAGTAAACGTATATTAGCTATGGATAATCTGGTTGTTAAAATTCCTTTACCAGGATCTGATAGAGTAATTGGTATTCAATATAATATGGAAGGGCTTGGAGATAAAATGAGAAATAATTTTGCTGATGCTATGGCAGGTAAACCTTTCTTATATAAAGAGTATGATGCACAAGGTAATGTTATTTCTCATAAATTAAAAAGAAGTGATGATTTAGCAGGGTTTGATCAAATACCGTTAATCATTCGAGATTATTTAGCAACAAAAGTATTTAATGTTCAAAAGCACTTAATTAATTCTAAAGAACAATTCTTTAGTCCATTACAGGAAGCCCCTTTTAAAGACTATAATACCTATCTATCTGAATTAGGGATAGTTACAACCGATATTCCAGGAGGATCCGCTCAGAAGTTTCATCATTCTAAATTATATTTAGAAGTTACTACTACAGCAAGTGAAAAAGATATACCAAACTTTTTAACAGAAGGTGTAGAAGTAATAGGAACTCCAGAAGTTATAGTAAATGCTGAACAAGAAGAGAATAAAAAGGTTTTAGGCCTTGGAGAAAATGTTGATATAATTACTGATGAAGCGGAAGTGCAAAATGTTTCAGATATATTTGGAGATGATATTGTAGAAACTACTGAAACTCCAGAGGGGAAAATAGAAGAGATTAATCCTGATAATATTGAAGGTGATATAGACGTAGATATTAAATTAAGAAAATATAATGAGCTTGAAGGAAACTATGATCTTATTACAGAAGTAGAGAAGCAGTGGTTCTTAAGTAGGTTTGGTGAAGAAGGTCTTGAATTAATCAATAGAGCGAAGTTTATTACATTAAAAGACGGGAGAGAAGCTTACGGTTATTACCATAAAGGTATGATTACTATTGCAGAAGAAGCTCCTACAGGAACTATGTATTGGGAAGCGTTTAGGCGTATACATGATTTACATTTAACCCCAGAAGAGAAAACATCTATTGAGATGGAAGCTCGAGAAGCGTGGGGATTAAAAACTGAAGAGGATATACAGACACGTTTAGCAGAAGAGTTTATGAAGTATAGGTTAAATGAAGATGAAACAGGGTTAGGATCTGTAATAAAGAAGTTCTTCAGAGAAGTATTATACTATATAAAGAATATGTTAGGTATGGATTCTGCAATAGAAACATTATTTAGAGACCTTAATACTACTGACAGATCATTAGATTTTATTTTACCTCAACAAGAAGCAGAACTACAATCTCAAGTTCAGGCTCCTGTACTTCGTGAGAAAGTTGGATTCACAGTAGAACAGGTAGATGAAATTGTAGGTGTTATGAATTTTAATTTAAAGAATAAACTACAAGAAGAATACGGAGAGAACTGGTTAGAAGTTATGAAAGACCCTAAACTTATGAAGAGTGCTTATACAAAATTACGTGATGGATTTGAAGAAACTGGAGAACGTTTACAACAGTCTGATAATGAGACACTAAGAAAGATAGGTAATAATTTTATATTAGTTTCCCAAGAAAAACATTGGAAAGATAGAACAGATGATTTAAATAATCTAGTTAGCCCTGGATTTGAAAGTCTTGCAGTTAAAGGATTAGATAATCAATTTGGAATAAAATATAAAATAAGACGTGATGGAGGAATAGATGTAGAAACTGTACCTTTTGTTGAAGAAGCGACAACTGAAATAGAAGCTAATGACGATCTTACTCTAGATGAACAAGCATCTTTAAATGAAACACAAAGTAAAGAACGTATACATGGTGTTAATTATTATCATAGTTCAACTAAACCTACATTATCAAAAGATATTAAAATAGAATTAGGATTTATTAAAGCAGAGAAAGGTAAATTCTTAGGATCAAATAGATATTTACCTTTTGATGAGGTGTATGCATATTTATCCGTTGCATTAGCTAATACTCCTGGAGGAAATGTTGTTAATAAATTACAACAGTTAGCTAAAAAAGGACATCCTATGGCTAAAGATGTACTTGATCTCTATGGTAAATCATCTAAACAGTGGCAAAATAAATTTATTGCTCACTTTAATAAACAAAATATACAGTTTAAAACTCTTTTATTAGATGATAATGGAGAGACTAGAACTATTCTTACAAATAGAAATGGATTAAAGAATCAGATAATTAATATATGGAACTCAAACAGACTGATGAGTCCTATCTTCCAGGAAGAGAATGGAGAAAATGATTTAATTGATTTGACTGAAGTTGAAAAAGTTAGAGAAAGTTATGATAAATTATTACCCCTATTAAAGAATCAAGATAATCTTACTGATCAAGAACATAAAAAAGAATATCTAAAGATAATGAGAAATACTTTAGATATGGTAGGTATTAAGTTTGATAATGTAGTATGGGAAGGTATTTATAATGATGAAACTGTTAAGGTTTCTGATCTAGAAGGTTATATGCGAGGAAGTAATTCATTTGGAGCTGGTATACTAAAAGCTTTAGAAAGAGGAGTTAGTCCATATATGGCAGGTAATATGGAATCTTCAAGTCTTAAAAATCTTGCAGAACTAGCTGTTGATTATACAATAGATAATTATGTTGCATCATTTATGAGTGGAAATAAAAAACCTATTTATGCAATTAATTTAAATACATACGATTCAAAAATAAGTTTAGAGTTAAGTTCAGATGAGACTTATGAAGCTGCTATATTGTCTAGATATAATGATGTATTTTATAGTCCTACTGAAAAGTATAGACATCTTATTTTAGATTTACTATATAATAACCCAGAAGTAAGATATAATTTTGCTTTAAGTACTTTTGATGTAGTTAAAGAAAAGACTAATGCGAGTAGAGCTAATGCATATGATAGTATGAGTCAAGAATTATCTGCTGTTTCTAGATTTGCGATGTTTTATAATAATGGATTTAAATATGGCGAATTTAATACAGGTACAAAAGGAGATAAAACACAATGGAAATTCTTAAGTCTTCCTAAAATAGGACCTGAGAATACTGCTTTAGGTTTATGGAAGTCTGGTAAAACTGGTTTAGATGGTTGGTATGAAACTGGTGTAGAGTTACTTATGCCTGCAGCACTTGGGGAAATGGCTAGAATAGCTAAAACTTATGATCAATTAAATGGTCCAAACCCTATTGCATTATCAGAACAAGTACAAAATGTACATTATAAGAATGTACCTGGAGATAATTTAGGAAATGGTTTGAAATTTATTCAATTCCCACAACTTAATAATGCACTTTATAAAGTATTTGATCAGAACGGCTTAATAAGAAAAGGTGTAAATGCTACTAGTATGGAACAGTTTGAAGAGATGCGGGTAGGAATAAAAGAAGGATTACTAAAGTATCTTAAAGATAATGTTCAGCAGACTATAACTGCTTTTACTGATGCTGGAGCTATTAGTAGAACAGGAAGCACATTAATTAATGAAAGCTTACCTTTAGCAGCATTACGTGGAGATACAATTAATAATGATATAACTCCTGCAATGACTAAATTTGCAATTAATGATTTAGTTTATAAAGTTTATATACAAACAACTTTTGGTCCTGACTTAGCTTTTTATAAAACTGATAAGACTGGTAATCCTATTGTTGAAGCCGGAAAAAGAGCATACCAATCTATTACTCCTGGTATTGAACCAGTTTGGAATGAAGAAAAACAATATGGACTTAAACCTAAATTCTCACATGCAATCTTAGAAGATATATTTAAAGAAGGAGATGTAACACGATTACAAAAAATACTAGAAAATGCGGGTGTAGAGTTAAAGGAAGCAAAAAGAATTGCAAATGCTTATAAAAGAATTAATAAAACTGATGCTCAAGGATTTACTACTTTAGAATTCCATAAACATATGATGGAGTCTGAAGGAACCTGGACTGATGCTCATGATGAAGCATATAAGAAATATTGGGTAAAGGGATTAATGGGAGATTCCGCTACAAAAGCATTATTACTAAATCCGAGAAAGACATATTATTTTGGAGATAGGGTAGTTACTGATTCACAAGGAAATAATACTGTTGTGTTTGAACAAATTAAACACTCTACTATTCCTTTATTAAGAGAGTTTACTGAATTATTTAAAGGCTCTGAAAATCAAGTATCTTTAAATAACTTACGCCAAAGAATGGAAGCTACCGGTAAATATAAAGGATTGCCTATTATTGATATGGTAAACTTTGAGTCTGGTGTAAAAATAGGAGCAGCTGGTATAGGAGAAAGTTCTAATTTAGAAGGATTAACTGTTAATATATTAGAAACTAAGAATTTAAGAACACCTCAAGTAATAGAAACTAAAACAAAGGCACCACTAGATGGAACTCAAATGGCTAAATTAATATTATCAAATATTATGGACAGCTATGGATATAATGTATTTGGGGGTAAATATAACGGTAAACAAATAAAAGAGCTATATAATAATATATATGCAGAACGAATTAAAAGATCTCATGATGCATTAGTAAAAGAATTAGGATGGGATACATTCCAAAAGAGTCAAGAAAATACAGATTTAGAAGCTAGAGCAAAAGCACAATTAGACTTTTTATTAAAAGTTAAAGATGTAGCTATTAACAGTTTAGAAGAAAGAGATTTGCCTGATAATTATTATCTTGCTATGAAAATTGATAAGTTAGTTGAGGATGTGAATGCATATGGATTCCAAGCTCCTTTATCATTCCCGCCATTTGCAAAACGTTTTGAAAGTATTTTATTATCTTTATTTAAAAACAAAGTCTTAAAACAAAGATTTAATGGGATGAGTGTGGTTCAAGTAGCAGAATTTGGTTTTGAATTAGATACTCAACTTGAAATAAAACAACATGCTAATGGTGGAGTATATGCTGAAGTAGCTTTACCATATGAATTAGCTGCTAAATTAGGACTAAAACCAGGAGATACAATAGACCAGGTAGATCAAAGTCTATTAGATATTATGGGATATAGAATACCTACTCAAGGAAAGAATTCTATGCTTGCGCTTAAGATTGTAAAGATTTTACCAGAAAATATGGGAGGTGTAATTATATTACCTGCTGAGATAACTACGATGATGGGTAGTGACTTTGATATTGATAAGATGTATCTTATGATGCCAGAAATATCTAAAAATAAAACAAAAATATCTGCATTTAATCCTGATATATATTCAGAAAGACAGAGCTTTGAAGGAGTATCTGATAAAGCATTAACAAATGCATTATTTGATATAAGACAGGCTATTATAACATCTAAACATCATGTTAGAGAATTATTAGATCCGCTAGATAGTAATACATATGCTAATAAATTAGAAGAATATGAAAAATTAGGATTTATTAAAAATATATCTGATTTAAATATAAATTCTACAGCTGCAGATATGTATTTAGAGAAGATTAATAAAGAAGCAGCAATGCTTATTGGATTATTTTCATTACATGCCACAGGACATGCAGTTGCCCAGGATATGGATGTAAAATTAAAATCTGACTATGCGATTAATATTGCTTTTAATAAAACAAAATCTCATACTGACTTAAGTAAAATATTTGGATTTGATGGCGGATACATATCTAGTTATCTTTCTGAAGATCAAAATGAATCATTAGATAATGCAAAATATCAAAGAATTGGTCGAGTAAATGTAACAGTTTATAATAGTGGTGTTGTAGGATTACTTAATAGAATTGGATTTAATAATAATATTACATTAGATTTTATTAATCAACCAATACTTAGAGAATTCTTTGAAGCAAGGGCAAAGGATGAACTTAAAACAGATTACAGTATAGCTAAAGAGATAATTAAAAAATATGGAACGTTAGCTGAATTTGAAGATATACAACAAACTAATAATATTATTCATACACCTACTCCTACTTCATTAAATAAAGATCTTACTGCATCATTATTAAATCGTGATGTAGCCGTAAGACAAACACAAATTCTTTCTGATTTATTAAGATATTTAGTAGCAGGACGAGATTTAAGTAAATTTAATAGTGTTGTTAGTCCAGAAACTATCAAAAACTTTAGTAGATTAAGTTACTTAGAGCAATTTAATAATAATAAAACTTACCTAAATAGTGAAATGTCTGCTATTAGTATTGGAAATTCTACACCAAGAATAGAAGCTTATGAAACATACGGTATTAATACGGCAGAAGAGTTTACAGGACAGTTTGTACCATTTAATGGGCCAGGATTTAGTTTCTTAAAAACTAATATAGCTCTACTTACAGGTCAAAGAGATACTATCTTAAGTCCTGAACTATCAGATATAATTAATAGTTTTGGATTATTTTATTCATTAACTAAACGTACTTCACCATTTGGAAATTTATTATATAATAAGAGAGAGGCTCTTCAACAGAAATTCTTCAATAAACCAACATCTTTGCTTAATGATGTAATTAGAATTAAAAGAGAATATAATTTACAAAATGATCCATTTTTAGGTATGTTATATAATTCTGCAGAGAATACAACTAAGGCGCAACTAGTTCAAACTATAGCATTTAATAATACAACTAAATTAAGCCCAGAGCAGAAAAATAAAATAACAGATAGATGGGCAGAATTATTAATGGATGAAAGAACTGAAGTAAGAAATTTAGCTCAAGACTTAGTAAAATATTCAGTACTTACATCTGGCTTTATGTTGGGACCAAATTCTTTTGTAGATTTAGTACCAATGTCATACTGGAAAAGTTCTGGATTAACAGACTTTTTTAGAAAAGAAGAAAGAGGGATGGGGTATGCTAATTACTTTGATGAAGGTGCAGCTGTACAAATAATTAGAAATATGTTTACAGACCGTAATTTATTAAAAACTGTAGACAGCACACAAGTAGTAACAACAGACCAAACACGAAAAGGTTTAAATATGAGTAAGAACGAATATTTCTTACACCAAGATTCTAACAATCAATTAATTGTACCAACAGCAGATCCAAAAGTAAAAGATTATGTAACATTCTTTAAATCATTTTATGAAGGAAAGTTTAGATTATTTAAACATGTTAGAAATTCAAAGACTGGTGCTATCTATGAAGAAATTCAACCATTAGGAGAAAGATTTAAATATGTAGAAATGGCAGGAGAGTTATTAGATTTAACAAGTATTCATCCAATGAATAGAGTAATTAATCCTGCACCATCAACTAAACTTGATCCTACAGTAACACAAGCTACTCAAGAAGATACTCCACACGATGCACAAAATATTAATGATATAATGCCACAATTAAATCCAACTGTGAAAGAAGGTGTCCTTTTGGATTTAGATGCAAGATTAGAAACCTGGCTATTAGAACATTTTAATATACCAGTAGAAAGATATGATAATCTTAAGAAAAAACTAGGTATAGATGCAGTAGGTGCCGCAAATATGGCTATGAAAGTTGTTCAAATACAAAATGATAGAGATCGTTATACTTTACCTGAAGAAGCTGGACACTTTTATATTGAGATGATGGATGATTCTCCTATTAAACAAAGACTTTTTGATTTAGTTGGCCAAACTAAATTATATCAGAATGTCTTAAAAGAATATGAAGGAGTTTATACTACAGACGAGCAGTTCATCAAAGAGGCCGCCGGGAAAGTTTTCAGTAGATATATTGTAGGTCAAGAATTAGGTATAGAACCTGAATTTGAATATGGAACAGGTTTAATGAATACGCTTAGAAAGCTATGGAACGCTATTAAACGTTTCTTTAAAGGTAGTGAAAATGCAAAGAATGATTTATCTCTTCAATTAACTGAGGTATTAGGACCTGCAGCAGTAGCTATTACATCTGGAGTAAATCCAGGAGGGCTTAGTATAGAAAATATAGGAATTAATAAATATTATGCATTACAGCCTCAAAATATATCAGGATTAGCAAAACAATTAATACGTCGTGGTACAGCATTAGCAGCTTCAAAGATTCCATATCTTAAGAATTTTAGTCAAAGAGATGCAATGAATCAATTAATCGGAGAAAGTAATATGATTGAGGCTCCTATAGAAACAAATGATTATTATACACAAGACGGTGTAAAAATGAACAGAGTAAGTAGATTACTTGAGATATTCCAGGATCCTTTTAATCAACAAGAAATGGCTGAGAAAGTAGCACGTAAGAATAGAAGAGAAGGTAATGTGTTTAATACGGCAGACAAAGTACAGAAGCTTTGGGATTTCTTAAGAGATGATATGGGAACCGGATTACATAATGTAATGCAAAATATCGTTGAAGGTCAAACAGATAGTACTATTCTTTCTTCAGTTCCTGAACATCAACAAAAAACTTTTGAAAAGGCTTTACCTGAATTAAAGAAATGGGTTCAAGATAAAGTAAATAATGGAAGTACATTATATTCTGAAGTTAAGATAGGTGATAAGTCTGATCTTTTAGCTGGAACAGTAGATATTATAGAGGTAACAACTACAGGTAGAAAAATTATTCATGACTTTAAAACTAAAATGCGTGGTAAATTTGGAAATATTGAACAAAGATTACCATCTTTTAAAGGGCCTTTAGCATCTATTACAAATAATTTACTTAATAAGTATAGATTACAATTATCGCTATATAAACATATTATAGAGGAGAAAGGTATAACTATAGATGAATTAAATATTGTACCTCTAGAAGCTGATGTAACAATGGATAAGGAAGGGAATATAACATTCTCGAATGTAGGATTAGCTACATCGCAGACTCCTGTACTTAGTAAGTTAGATAAGATGAAACCTATTAGTAAGAAAATAATTAAAGGTGCTATAAGTTATATATCACCTGAATTTGATGCTTCAAATAAAAAAATGGATAAAGAAAGAGATACAGCTCTTCGTGTATTTGAAAAAGCAAAAGTACAAATCGAAAGAAAAATTGATTTTTATAAAAAATCTGGTAATAAAGAATATGCAGATCAGCTACAAGAGCTATATAATGAGTTAGATGAGATAGGAGAAAAAGAAGGATTAGTACTATATACTAAACGTGCAGTCCGTGATATAAATGCAGCTCATGCTAGACTAAAAGAGTTACAAAGAAATAATGCAATAACTCCGAAAAATTTACATCAAATATATAATTTTATTAAGGCGTATGATTCTCTTGAAGAGATCACTTTAATGGCACCTATTTTAACAGCATCAGGTATGGAAAATGTTTTAGAAAAATATGTACAACCTGCAATAGCAAAAAAGAATTTAGTATATGAAGAATTTAAAGCGCTTGGAAGACCTATGATTGCTGAAGTATTAGCAAAACAAAGTACAAATCCTAATATGGATGTGCAAAAATTAGAAGCAGAGTTATTACAAGGAGGAAGAGATATATCATTCTTAGCTAGATGGCTAGATTCATTAGGAGATTCTACATTAACTGAGCTTGCTACAATGGATAAATTAGTAGTATTACAACGAGGAAAAGTAAACGAAGCAGTACAAAATTTAATGTATGGCACTAAAGATACTCAAAGTTTAATGAAGTTAATGAAAGCTCTTGAAAAATATCAACATGATCATGGAGTTAATTTATATAATAATAGAGCTGTTTATGACTTTATGTTAGAACAAAATGAAAAAGGTGAGTATACAGGAAGAGTAGTTAGTACTTATAATGCAGAATGGCGTAAATTAAAAGATGAATTTAAAGCTAAAGAAGAATTTAATAATAGTAAAGAGCAGTGGAATGAGTTTTATAAAGAACATAACTCTGAAGACTATTTAAGTGATAAGCTGAAAGCTATTAATGCTATGCATAGAGATGATCCAAGAAGAGCTTTCTATCAATTTTATGTAGAAAACTATAAGTATGCACAAAGTTTATTACCTGCACAATATAGAAAAGGAACTCAATTACCATCATTAAGAGCAACTGCTGCAGAAAGAGTATTAGAGAAAAAAGGATCGTTTCCTAAAAGAATGAAAGATGCAGCTAAAGAGATGTGGACAGAAATGTTTACTAAACATGAAGACAATGTTTCTTATGGTGAGTTTGTTGATGCGTCAGGTAATCCATTGGATTTTGTTCCTGTACATTATGCTAGAGCTATAGGTAATGAAAACGGACAATTAAGCCCAGAAGACTTATCTTATGATTTAGGAGGAGGTTTGAAAATGTTTTTCTCTATGGCAAATAATTTTAAAGAAATGGGAGAAATTCTTGATGTTCTTGAAATAGGAAAAGAATTAATTAGAACAGGACGAGTTACTAAACTTAGGTCTGGAATGCCTGTAAAAGACCAAACGGGTGCAGAAGTAACAATAGCAGGTGAGGATTCTCATAGATTTAATAGACTAAAAGATTATTTTGAGATGCAGATATATGGTAAACGTAAAAAAGACCACGGTGCTATTACTATTATGGGTAAAGAAATAGATATAACACAAACTTCAGATGCACTCTTATCTGGAGGAAGTATCCGTGTTTTAGCAATGAATAAACATGCTGCACTTTCAAATGTAACATTTGGCCAGTTAATGAGTTGGATTGAAGGGTTTGCCGGACAACATTATGGTCTTAAGAATTTTACTAAATCAAAAGCTATTTATGCAGGTTCTGTTGCGGGTCTTACTAAAGATGCAATGTCTAGACAACCATCATCTAAACTAGGAATGCTAAATGAATTATTTGATTTTGTTCAGCAATTTGATGAATATGGAAATCGATTATCACATAGAAAATTAGGATTAAGAGGAAGTGTTTCCGCATCATATTTTTTAATGAGTTTAGGAGAGCATATGATACAAACTCAAATGGCAGTTGCTGCAATGTTAAATACAAAATTCCAAACTTCAAAAGGTGAAATTAATTTATATGATGCATATAAAATAGTCGATGGCCGTTTAGAATTAGACCAAGAAGTAGCTGAACAATTTACTAGTGAAGATAGAATAATATTTGCTGAAAAAGTAGCTGCAACATATCAACGTATACACGGTATTTATAATACTAAAGATAGAGCTGCGCTTCAACAATATGCGGCAGGTAGATGGGCTATGCAATTTAGAAAATGGACACGACCAGGAATGCTTCGTCGATTCCAAGGTGCAGAGAAATTATTTTATCATAAAGATTCTAAATTTAAAGGCCCAGAGTATAACGAGAGATTACAATCTTTTGTAGAAGGTAATTATATAACTGCACTTAAGTTTATGAATAGACTTAAAAAAGAAATTTTTGCATTACGATTTCAAACTTTACCTCAACAATGGAATAAATTAGAAAAATATGAGCAAGAGAATATTAGAAGAGCTGTAGGAGAAGTTGCAGGATATACTTTATTAGTAATATTAGGTAGTGCAGTTGGATTTGGATATGATGATGAGGAAGGACCAGAGGACATGACTGCTTTTGGATGGCAGATGTTATATAATGTGAAAAGAGTACAAGCCGAGATGGGCTTCTATACTACGTCGTCCTTCTTTGAGATCTTAAGAACTCCAGCTGCTAATATGACTACTATAGAAGCTTATTGGAAATTTATTGGGCAATTAATGAGTGATGGGGCTTCGATAATGGCCGGTGGAGATTTTGAAAGATATAAAAGAAATGCTGGTAGATACGACAAAGGAGATCCAAAAATTATAAAACGTTTCCATAATATATTACCTGGAAAAGAATGGTGGACAGACCCTAAAGATAAAATTAAATTTTTTGATTTACAATAATTATAAAGAATGAGTGAAAATTTAGAAAATTACTTTTATGATCCAGAAGATGATGATTTAGAGATACTCACAGATAAACAGCGGGCATCTATTAAACGTCAGTCTATGGAAAATACATATACATTAGTTATAAATAATTATGACTTTGATATTTTTCCTGAAAAATTATTTTGGCTTTTAACCGATTTTGATAGTCTTACAATTTTCGATGTTCTGATGGATTATTATATCGAAACAGAGGAGTATGAAAAGTGCGCTACCTTAAAAATCGTAAAAGAGAAGCACACACAAATAAGCCGTGAGAGTAAAAAAAAGATGGGAAAGTTTACTTATAAGTTACCTATAGAAGACGATGAGACAGACTCACCGACTAAGTAAATTAGCCGGTAAATCTGTATTTATTCCCATCTGTTTCTTAAACTTAACCCTATCAAATAATTCATTATCATAGATTACAATAGGCCATACTTCTGAATTTTCTGGTAATTGCGCGTCTAGTTTTTCTTCCCAGTACTTACGCAAAGACACACCCTTATCGAGGATAAACGGAATGGCGCTTTTAATACTACGATCCTTCATTAAGCGAACTTTAGCGGGGCGAGATAATTTTGAATACTTACCTTCTAAAAATAAATTATAATCCTTCTTAAATTCATTTAATGTAAATACAAACATTATGTATCTACCGTTAAATAAAGAATAAGATGTATTAAAATTTTTATTCTTTTCTATTTCCTTTTCTAAATTATAAAAATGCATAGCTCCATTATATTTCATTAATATGAAAATATCTGGAGATTCTAAATCCCAATCTAGTAAACTTGTATCGCCAAGATATACATTTACTAAATAAGGTTTTAAATCTACACGAGAATAACCTGTTAAAGGTAATAAAAAATCATAAGATTTAGTAGGTTTCGAAACTTTCTCTAATTCGAGTGATTTTATCATCTGATAATTTGATTTTAATTACACCATTATTATTGTAATACTCCACTGGGTAATCCCAACGGTCGTGGTCTTGATGCCATTTAAACCTATCCAACAAGTTCTCGAATTCATCAATGGCTAAAGATAAGTCGAGGTTGTTAGGTTCGTATACCACACACTCACAAAGTCCAGTAGTTTGAACAGTTACAATATATGACTTTATATCATATTCTAATGGATCTTGACCAAGTTTCTCTAAGAGCCAAGTAACAGCTAACTTATAGATTGCTATTTGTCTATAATATCCATAGGAACTATAAGCTCCCATAAAATTATATACAGATTTAGCCGTGGTTTTAAGATCTACTATTGTGACTAACTTCTTTTCTTCATCAAGTATTAAGTTATCAATAATGGATTTAATTATATAAGGATAATCCTTATAAGTCCAAGAAATTTCTTTTTCAGCCTCAGCATTATTATGTTCTGAGGTATTACAAACATTACCTGCTACAGCATGAGTACTTACACTCACTGCGCATTGTTGTATTGTTTCATAATCTTCTTCGGATAAGGCTAATTTACCTTTACCTTTCCTTAGAAAATCTAAATAATTTTGATTTTCTTCTTTTTCTAGCTTTTTAATAACACCTGCTAGTGGCGTTTTAAAGCCTGCTATTTTATAACAGTCTTCATATAAAGCGTCTATACTACTAATAACAAATTCAGAAGGTGTATCTTCTGTATTATCATATATAGTAGTTGTTACAAATGCTTCATTCTCTACTATTGCTTCTATAAATTTACCCATCATACCACCTATCACTGGTATGTCTGCTACGATATATCGTTCAGAAAAGTGCTTCTGTTCTAATATATAACAATGTATAGCAGTGCCTAAATCAAAACCTTTACTAGATTTATTTAGTTCTTTATTTTTATATTTTACAAAATATTGTGGGCTTACTTTTAAGGCGCTTAGCGAAGAATGGCTTAAATGGTCTATTTTCATTTTTCTTTCTTTTTTTTACTCTTATATTGAGTGATTATAAATACTAATTTCCTATCTTTTATATCTGGAACTGGTATAAATTCAATTTCACCGGTCTGCGGGATAACTGCACAATTATCATCGTCTATTAATCCCATTTCAACTATAGTATCTTGGAAACTTTTGATCCAAATCCATAAATTGTCTACATCCCATTTAGGTTTGTAGTCTTTTTTAGGCGGACGCCATCTCAAGTCTCCTCTATACATTCTAATGTCTCCATGGTTTATTACAGTATGGAGTTCTAGTTTTATTTTTAGAGGTCCCATTTTTCTAATATCTAAACCGTTAGGAATCCATTGTTGAATATATCGATGCATCCTTCTTACTATTAAAGCTCTAAGGTGATGGTTCATACCAGTATATAGTCTTTGCCCATTTATCTTTACATATTTTGTATTTGTTTTCGCAACATGTGTAATAAAATTGGGAATTTCTATTCTAAGTTCTTTTGCCATAATTTTTTTAAAGCGTAAGAGGGCGGGCCCCCAGGGTACAAATGGAGGAAACCCTATTAGAGGCCCGTTCTTACTAATTTATAATTACGCTATCAGACTTTCCGCGATTTCAGAATTCTGAGCTAACTCAGTTTCTAATTCACTAATTTGTTGTCTTTTAGCTGATTCATATTCTTGTAAATCTTTCTTCATTTGAGGATTATCAAATGCAGTATAGTCAGATTCAAGATACACATTTTCATTTTCACCATTACTAATAGCAATAGGAAAATATTCACATGTTCTCATCTTCGTATTATTGTAATCAGTCGGAACTGCTACAACATTGCGCGGACTTACAAGAACTTCTAGGATTACACCATCACTGTATCCAAAATCATGAACGTACTCCATTGACCCTACATGGAGGCCATCGGAGCAAGTTCGTTCAGGATCTGAATCACAATTTTCTCTCGGCATAGTAATTGGTGTTCCACACTTAATTACCATTCCATGCTTACCACTATGATAAGGAGAGAAAGTTAGTGATTGTGTATATTTCCGCTCTTGTTCACCTGTGTCGCTATTGTACTTAAACTGCACCTTCTCCTCACCGGTTTCAGTGTCATAAGTCTTTTTAACTTGACAGGCTTTATAAGCCAAGAAATAACCTTTATCTGTAATAGGGTGCCCATTATGCTCTAAAAACCCATATAACTGCTTTCTAACAGTCTTATCAGGATTTAGTAACAGGTGCTTCCAGAAATTGATCAAACCGTCTAACGGCAATTTTTCTTCTAGCCATTTCATAAGTTTTTTAGCTAAGAAATTCGGAATAGGATCCGTAGTACCTTTAAGATACATTTTATTTCCTCCATCAAACTCAAAACGGCCATCAGTTGCATGCTGAATACGATTTGCTGGAGTAAGTAAGGTTTTCACTTGCTCCAGTATTGCATTACGTTCATCTTGATCTCTAGACGCATTAAAGTTACGAGCAAGCATTACAACTTGATCTGCTTCTTTAAATTGTTTTGAGATACTTTTTGGTAGTCCATCGATAATGATTTGAACGTCCTCTTTACCGATTTTACAGACTAAATACGAATTTGTCATTTTACAAATATATTAATTAATTAAACACTTACAAGGGATTTCACCTTGTCTTTTTTCTTTTGTTTTTTGAATTTTACTACAGCTTTATTTTTAAACCTTAAATATTCTTTAAGAGCTAAAAACACTTTTTTACTAGGAATAGATTTTTTAGACTTACCATCATTTTGAGCAAACTCTAAATGTTTTAATAAATCTAAATCTTGTGAATAGCCTATAAGAGTCTTAAGATTACTCATCATTCTATGATTTATACAATCAGTTGTTTTACATAAAGCAGCTATTTGATCCTCATCAACTCTGTTTAAATAACTAAATTGTTTATAATTATTTTCATGATTTTCTTTTAACTCTTTCCATTTATAAAATAGATCTGAATTAAGCGTTTCAAATATTGAAAAGAAAAATATATCATCAGTCTCTTCTTTAGTAATTCTTGCTGTATTCCAATTCACTAATATAGGATGTTTCATTTTAAATAGATCTTTTACATTAATAAATTTAGTTAATTGTTTATTTAAAGTGGCAGCTGCTTTTACGATTATTACAGGATGCCTTTTTACATCTAAAGAGCTTACTCCATAACCACACATATCTGGATATTTTCCTGCTTGTTCGCAAATTGCAGCTACTTGTTTTAATAAATCAGACTCACCTGAATTTCCCCAAATAACAATTCCTTGATCATCTTCTACATATTTTTCTAAATCATGTATATGATATTCATCATTGCTAAATGATACTTTATCACGTTTACCCCATTTATCTTTAAAATAAATACGCCTTAAGAATGCTTTACCTAAACGTTTACGTCGTTCTGCTTCTGTTTCAAACATTCCCATGTCTTCTTCTTCATCAACATTAGACATATCAATACTATCATAATCAATCATTTTAACATGACTCATTAAAGTACTCATAGCAGCAAAATCTGCATCTATTATATCATGAGTCCTTGCTGCTTGATTAGTAAACAACTCGTTTTCAGCTCCATAATCTTTCTCTGTAAGTCGAAAACTTCTTCGAATTTGGATAAATCCATCTTCACATTCAGGCTGCTTCAATAAATGAAAATCTTTAACTTTTGACCATATTTTACGTGTCTCTTCGCTATCTGGATCTACTTGCTGTTGAAAGAATATAGGTAATTTAATAAGATCTTTAATCTCTGGTTTATTTTTAACTAACTTATAACCTCCTACATAATTACCATTAGCCTCTCTTCTTACTTTATAAACAGAGAAACCTCGAAATAAAAAGTTATTTCTATAGTCATCTTTTAATAATCCCTTTGAAAGTTCTACATCGTGTAACTTACATTGCATATCTTTAGCACTACATTCTAGCTTAGCTAGATATGATTTTACAGCAAATATAGAATCAAACTTTCTTCTCCAACTACTATTATTATTAGATCTTAATGCTTCTGCTTGTTTTAACCAAGTTATCCAATTATTCGCTGATTCTAATTCAACTTCACACTCTATAGTAAGATCTTTTTGTATTCTTAAAATCTTATTTTTAAGTGCTTCTTTAGTTTTATCAGTATATCTTATTGCTTCTCTACTTGGAACTAAATCAAGCTCACCAACTTCAAATTTTATAGCACAAGGAATTCTTTCTGATCCCCATGTTAAACTCTTATCTAATTGATTATAGCTAAGAGGATAACGAACTCTACCCACTATTAAATGAATATCAGCTAAATCTGAATCATGTTGTTGAGATAAATCAATAACAAGATTATCATCTTCATAATCTACATGAGCTTTTTTGGTAACACGACCAGTCCCTTCATCTATATTAATATACTCAAGATCTCTAAAATACATTAATTGATTATTAATAGCTTTTACAAAATTCCTTATATCTCTATAAGAATCTTCTTCGCCAATAGGAATAATTACTTCAGTAGAATTCAATTCAGTAGTATTTGTTGTTTTTAACAAATCCATATGAAATGCATCATTACCTCTATATAA
>TARA_R110002020_G_scaffold237137_1_pt1 | contig 21488 bp, 29 predicted proteins | sample TARA_R110002020 | Tara Oceans TARA_R110002020 (sample SAMEA4396489) | marine metagenome | biome: Westerlies Biome; feature: [MES] marine water layer (ENVO:01000295) within the mesopelagic zone...; material: water (ENVO:00002006), including particulate matter (ENVO:01000060) such...
CACTCAAACAACAGTTGAAGTAAACAACGATAAAAACATCAGCACAGAAGCTGAAGCAAAAAATGTACCATATGATAGATTCCAAGAAGTTGTATCATCTAAAAATGAGATGGCATCACAACTTGGTAAACTTCAGGCACAGATAGACAAGATGAACTCTGATAACAAATCTAAAGCAGAAGCAAAGATGGTTGAAGATGGAAAGCTGAAAGAAGCATTAGATATAGTTACCAAAGAAAGAGATTCTTTTAAAACTCAATCAGATCAATGGGGCAAATACCAAACTGATAAGAGAGAAAATCTTATGTCTAAACTAACTGATGATACTGATAAGTCTATTGCAGATGGATTGAGTGATTTGAATAAACTAGAAACTTATGTTAATAAAGTAGTTAATGTTAATGCTCCATCTACATCACAGGCAAGAGCCACTACTGGTAAGGCAGGTGATATGGGTGGTTATTCTTCTTGGGAAGAATTTGCTATGAAAGATCCAAAGGGTGCAGAAAAAGCAATAGCAGAAAGCACTACAAACTTTATTAAGTAACCACTCTCAAAAGAGAGTACAAAACATTAGGAGAAGTAAATGGCAAATACAGATGTCGGTGTTGCAGCAGGTGGTTTAGGAAAAACTATTGCAGCAGCTATCGTTCAATTTAACAAAGCAGCAGTTACTCCTGCAACTATTTCAATGGCAGCAGCAGTACAAGGCTCAAACACAGTACAATTCCCAGTTTATGCTAAATTAGCAGTTACAGATGTAACAAATGAAGCAACTGGTGATGAGGACACAGAAGTAGCAGCAACAAGTATTACAACAGCAGCTACAAGTGTTGAAGTATTAAGAAACCATATCAACGCAAGAGTTACAGACCTTGCAGCATATGGTAACTCTGATGCTTTAATGGTGAATGCAGGACAGGTACTTGGTAACGCAGTAGCAGCAGAATTTGATGCAAATATTTGTGCAAGATTTGATGCTTTTGCAACATCAAAAGGAACATCAACTGAAGGATTAACCTGGGTTGATATTATGGATGCAGTAGCTTCATTAGAAACAAATGATGCTCCAAGACCATATTCAGCAGTTCTTCACCCACAACAAATGTATGGTTCTTTTGGACTATCAAATGAGTTAGGCCAAGTAGCAGCAGTAAACAATAGTAATGGTGCTTTTGGTGCAGGTTCAAGCACATCAGAACAATTCTTACAAGCAGGTTTTGTATCTTCTCTTGCAGGAATTAATTTCTATACATCTCCACAAGTAATTGATGGTGGAACAGGCGAAAAGAAAGGTGCAATCTATGCTAAATCAGCATTAGGTTGTGGTTACATTGATTTCGGTGGTGGTAATTTTATAGAAATGAGAACTGAAAGAAATGAACTTGGTGCTTCAACAAATTTAGTAGCCAATGGATATTGGGCATCTGCTGAATTAGTTGATTTACACGGTGTAGAAATACATACAGAAATATCTTAATAGTAGATTAAGGTTAGTTGTAATCAGGGTGGTGTGTCGGACATCACCCTTTTTACAAAGGAAAAAATGTCAAACAAAAAAGATATAGGCAATTTAAATAATAAAGATTTTGGAGTAGAGTTAGATCCAAACAATGATTTGTGTCTTGTTGAAGATGAAACTAAAGGACAAAAGGCATATTATAAGAATAGTGAAATGAGTTATTTGGATTATATGGGTGAGATTGGAAACAGAATTAGCAAAGGTAAGAAAGGCAAAGGAACTACAAACTTGGGTTCTTTTTCAGGATTTGGCAAAGGAACTTTAAAAAAACCATACAAGGAGTAATATGGCAAAAGATAAAGAAGTAAAAAAAGAAACTAAAACAACTAAAAAATCATCAGGTAGATTTAAAATTACAAAACCTAATGGCAAAGTTGTATATAGAAACGATTTAGGTGATTATGTTAAAGTATATGAATCTAAAGGTTGCAAAGTTGAGGAGGTGTAATAATGTCTAATTCAGCAAGTAAATACAAAATTATAGATGTTACACCAACATTAGACACAAGTGAATATGCAGATGGTGATGCTTTATTTAATAAAATAGAGATTCCAAATGCAGTAGTTGGTAATGGTGGTTGTTCTAAATTAATTAATGTAACTGTTAATAGCAAAAAAGCAAGTTCAACACCTATGGAAATTATATTTATGCAAGAAGAACAATCAATGGAATCTGCTAATACTGCTATGAATATTACAGCAGTAGAAGGTGCAGCAGCAAAGTTTTTAGGTTGGGTTGATATTCCTGATGATGGTGGATTAGATATGGGTAATTTTATAATTAATATGCCTGTAAATGAAACTGGTGCAAAACCTAAACTTCCATTTATATTACAAGCAGGAAGTGGAACATCAAGTATATATTTTACAGCTATAATAGGTGGCACAGTTACCTATGCAGATGGTGATTTAACATTTAGATTCCACATAGAAAAGTAAATGTCTTTAATAGATGAAATCAAGAAACACGAAGGTTTCAGTCCTGTTGTGTATAAATGCACAGCAGGATATGACACTATTGGGTATGGGCAGAGGATCAAATATTTAAAAGTTACTGAAGAACAGGCAACTGAATGGTTAGAAGAAGAAATAAATAACCTTAAATACATATTAGCAGATAAATACTTATGGTTTTTACCTGCTCCAACAGAAGTCCAAAATGTAGTTATTAATATGGCATATCAGCTTGGGCCATCTGCATTTGGCAAATTCAAAAAAACAATATATTTATTAGCACATAAAGATTACAGAGGTGCATCTGTTGAAATGCTTGATAGTAAATACGCAAGAACAGACGCACCAAGACGTGCCAAAGAATTAAGTGATAGGTTGGCTAATGTCCAAGATTGATAAAGATTACAGAGAAGCAGTTATAATTCATCTACAATATATTAAAGAAAAAGTAGATGCTAATCACGAACATTTATTAAGATTAAATGGCAGGGTTGGTAAGAATGAAAACGCCATATCAAAAGTATTTGGAATAGGAATTGCTTTATCTTTTATTTTCACAACAGCATTAACTTTATTGGGGATATTGAAATAGTAGATGTTTTGTCCTAACTGCCACAGTAGTTCTTTAACAAAGGCAGGGTTTATGAAGGATAAACAGAGATATGAGTGCAGTAAGTGTAAACATAAATCTGTTCATCCCATTGAAAACCTTGAACTTATATTAGAGAATGTAAAGTTAGCTAAACAAAAACAATCAGCACAAGATTTAAACAGGATAGAAAGGAAGGCATTTAGAGAATATGCAAGATTGGAAAATGCAGTTGGACAATATTCTAAAAGGTTGCTCAAGGTTTTTGACAATTACAATTTATCAAAATATGTTGTTAAGCATAGTGAAGATAATAAAAGTGTTGGTGTTATTCAGTTCTCTGATGTTCATTTTAACGAGCTTGTTAATTTGGAACATAATAAATACGATTTTAGAGTAGCATCTGCAAGATGTAAGTTGTTTGTTGATAAAGCAACTAAATATTTTAAGTGTATGGGTGTTACTAATGTTCTATTAGTTCAATCAGGTGATCTGCTTAATAGTGATAGAAGATTAGATGAATTATTACAGATGGCCACAAATAGAGCAAAAGCAACATTTTTGGCAGTAGATATATTTCAACAAGTTATATTAGATTTAAACAGGAACTTTAATCTTTCTGTGGCTATGGTTACTGGTAATGAGAGTAGAGTTAAAAAAGATTGGGGTTGGAGTACATTAATAGCTACTGATAATTATGATTTTACAATATTTCAAACATTAAGATATTTATTTAAAGATAGTGGTATAAAGTTTATTGATGGTGATCCAACAGAAGTAGTTGTTGAAGTTGCAGGACAGAATTTGTTAATATTGCACGGTAACGGAGCAATTAAAAGAACAGCTATTGAATCAAGTATTAACCAAATGATAGGGAGATACAGGGTGAGAGGAACAAAGATAGATTATGTTATATTTGGACATATTCATTCTGCAAGAGTAGGTGATAACTATTCAAGGAGTAGTAGTATGGTTGGAGCAAATGACTATTCAGAGAAAGCATTAAATTTAGCAGGTAGAGCATCACAGAATTGTTATGTATTCTACGACAATGGAAACAGAGATGGTATTAAGATTGATTTGCAGAATTATGGAGTGGGTTATGATATTGAACAATCCCTTGAATCTTACAATGCTAAAAGTAATGCTAAAATTAATAAAGGAACAACTATCTTTAAGGTAGTGGTATAGACTCTTGGCAAAAAATATTAACTATTTGGTTTTCAATGCTTCTGTGGTTATTAATTATATTTGCAATAGTTAATTGTTTATTATATGTTTATAAAATGATTATATGTGAGATTTAAATATGGATTGGTTAGCAATATTAGACAGATATGGAATAGCAGTAGTAGGTGCAATAGGAATGGCTTTTTATATATGGAAATCTACTAAATTTATACAAGATGAACTTACGAGAGAGTTACGAGAATCATTTGGTAGAACAGAAGGAATCCTAGTTAAGTTAATTGATCAGCAAAAGAAGATGCAGTTAGAACAAAAAGGATTAGAAAATAGTTATAAAACATTAGTAGAAGTGATAGCAAAATTAAGCGGGAATGGTTTGAAAGACAAATTTTTAAGAATGCAGGAGAGAAATGAAAACAAAAAATACTGATACATTAGACACATTAAAAGATATACAACTAACACTTCACGAAGTTTTAGTAAGGATGGAGAATTTAGAAGAAGATTCACATCCTCCAGTATTCAAAAAAGAAGCATATGATAATCTATCTGAAAGATTGGAAGTTATGGAAGCATTCTTTGATGGGATTACAGCAATTAAAAGTGATTTAAAAGGTTTAGATTAATCAAGGAGAATAAATGAGTACAATACTTACAGCAATAGTTACAAGAATGTTTAGTCAAAAAGTTCTAATAGCAATTTTATTGAAACTTGGAGATTGGATAGTTGGTAGAAGTGAAAATGATTTAGATGATAAGATATGGGATGAAGTGAAAAAGGCTCTGCAAACAGGTAAATAATGCGATTATCTGATATTATAAGAAGGATTGAAAGGATATTTGAGAAGAAAAGAAAGAATCCAATCCAAATTGAAGATGACAGTAATCTTGAATCCAAATTAAAGAATGTAAAAGTTGCAGATACTAACACACCTATTCAAATATCAACAGACACAGTAGATATTAAAGGTAGTTTGAAAGTAAATGGTGTAGATGTATCAACTGAACCTGATGATGATACAGATACAGGTGCAACAGAACTTAACGAACTATCAGATGTAACGTATTCAAGTGGGGATCTAACTATATCATCTTTAGATACAATTATATCAGGTGCATTAACATTTAATTCAAGTGGAGATATTGCATTATCAGCAGATGGTGGTAATGTTACAATGGATGATGGAACTACAACTGTATTTGATTTTGATGTAGATAACGTTGCTTTAAAAATAATGGATGATGCAGATACAGGAGATTATTTAAGTATTGCAGTTGGTGCGGCAGGAGAAACAACTTTAACAACAGTGGATGACGGAGGAGCTGCTGCTCATCTAAATATAGAACCTGATGGCCACGTTGAGTTTGATGGGTGTTCAGTTGGATTTGATTTAGTAACACCTACTTATAATGCAAGTGATACTAATGTAGATTTTCAAACAGGTAATAAGCAATTTGTTACTTTTGGTAGTGGTAATATAACAGATTTAAATTTAATATTCCCTGCAACTTCAGGTAATTTTGTATTAATGTTAAAGCAAGATGGCACAGGAAGTAGAACAGTAACTAATTACAAGGCTTGGGATAGAGCAGATGATGATGCTGCTTCAGGAAGTTCAACAGTTAAGTTTGCAGGTGGAAGCAATCCTACTTTAACAACAGATGCTAATCACGTTGATATTATTTCAATATTTTATGATGCAGATAATCAAATAGCTTATGGTGTTGCAACTTTGGACTTTCAATTTTAATGGCATTTAAAGATGAAATATTATCTTTTGAAGATACGAAAATAATTAATGAATTTGGAATTGAAGTAATGATGGATTGGGAAAAACCTATTATGGAAAAGAGTGCAGAATTTATATGCCACAACAAGGGTGATATACTTGAAATAGGATTTGGTATGGGGATTTGTGCAGATTACATACAAGCACAAAATGTTAATTCTCATACAATAGTTGAAATACACCCACAGATTATTGAAAAGTTAAAAGTATGGGCAGAAGATAAATCTAATGTTACTATTATTGAGGGAGATTGGTATGATGTAGATGGATTATCTACTTATGATGGAATATTTTTAGACACATTTGGAGATAACAATTTAAGTAATTTTAAATCATTTGCATTAGATAAAGCTAAAGATGGAGCAAAAATAACTTATTGGAATAATAACGAAGAAGAATATAATCCAAATTTATTTGATTCAGTTAGTTATGAACAAATATCTGTAAATCCTGATGGTAATTCGTACACTAATATAGTTAACAATTATTATATGCCAAAGGTGGAATTATAATGCCTGATATTTATTCTTCAGGTGGTTCAGATGGACATATGGGATCTATTAGTCCTGTTTCTTGGGCATCAGCAAGAGATGCTACAACTGCAGGTTCAAATGGAAGAACCAGCACTAGATTTGCTTCTGCTATTTCAGCAGTTAAATCTGCTGGAAGGGGAGGAACGATTTATGCAGCTATTAGATCATTTTTATTTTTTGACACTTCAGGAATAAGCACAGCACCTGAATCAGCAAGTTTATTTATATACGGTTTTAATCAAGAATCTGCTGATTTCTTTGTAGTTAAATCTACACATACTGCTGAATTTTCAGAAGCTGATTTTGATTCAATAGATGGTTGGAGTTCAGGTGTAGATAATGAAAGTAATGTTACAAAATATTCTGATGAATTTGATGCTTCAGCAGATTGGGATGATAGTGGATATAATACTATATCATTAAATTCTACTGCTTTGACAGATATAGCAAATGAAGATGCTTTTGCAGTTTGTTTAATTCAATCTGTGAATGATTTGAGAAATGTTGAACCTTCTTCTGTGCTTACAACGGGTATGTATTTTTCAGATTATACTGGAACAAGTAGAGATCCTTTTTTACGTTATGTGGAAGCAACAACAGCAACAGATAATTCAGTATTTTTTGGTTGTAATTTTTAATTTAAGATAAATATATGTTTAATAATTCAAATATTCAATTATATTATAGTATGAAAAATAGGACAAATTTATGAGTTTAACAGGCAAATCACCATCAGAAACATACAAAGATTTAACATATGTTGATAACAATAATAGTGGTGTTGATAGTACAACAAGAAGTGTAAAGACAGGTAATGGTTCTGAAACTTCTTTAAGTTTGTCAGATAGAGCAGTTAAAATAAAATCATCAACTGATAATACTACTGCACTTGATGTTCAAAATTCATCAGGAACAAGCAAGTTATTGGTAGATACAACAAATAGTCAGGTTAAAGCATTAGGAACTCACGTTAATACTCAATATGCTTATTTTGGAATTTCTGAAAACAGAAATACAGGTAATGCAGCAGGTTATCATTATCCTTTAATATTTGGTGGTTTTGCTGAACACGGAACAGTGAATCTATTCGACCAAGAACCTAATTTTGGTAATGGAGCAGATCCTGCAACTACATTTACAACAGCAGATGCTACTGATCAAAGAGCAGACAATTTAATTAAACATTTGATGCTTGTTCCTGATAATATGGTAATAGATGCTGTTCATTCACTTGAAGGTGCTTCAGGTGCAACAGGAGATACTACTAGGATGCACTTAATGTCTTATACATTTACATCAGGTAGCACATCTTGTTTAACAGGTGGAACATTAATTGCACATAATTCAGACGTAACAAATGCAGGTGCTGAACAAGTATATCAATCTGAATGGACAATAGACAGTTCTTCTGTGTCGGCAGGGAAAATCTTAATGGCTTTTTTTGAATCTGATAGTGTTAATTCAGATTATACTTATAGAACAATAATAAAATATCATTTAATTTAAGGTAAGGGAGTAAAAGTTTATGGCATACGGTAAAAGAAAAAATGGCAAAAATGTAAGAGGAAGCTCTTGGTGGGGTGGATATTTGACAAAAGGTGCTTTTGAATCAGGTATTGATATGCTTTCAACAGGGCCATCAGGTAATCAAGCAGATATTCAATTATCTATTAATACACCTGAAGGTGGTTACTTGTGCCAAAGTTTAAAAAACTATACAGAAAAAGCAAGTATAGTACAAGATTTAGATCAAACAGATTCTTTTATTAAACTATCAGGATTTAGTAAGAACTTTGCTGCATTAACTGTTCACAATGCTAAAGCTATTGTAATTAAAAATGTAAGTAATGTTGCAACAGAATTATGTATCACATATTATGATTGGAGAAATGATGGTGGTGCTGATGCAGCCAGTGATACTACTACTGATATTCACAATTCAGTTGATATGAATGGAGAAAATAGTTCAGGAGAAGAAACAGCAGTAAGAATGATGTCTTGGTTATTACCAGCAGGAGATTTTTTATATTTACCTAATACAAGAATGCTCTCATATTCACCATATACATTAAGTGATGGAAGTACAACACCTGAAAGTGCTGCAAATTCCCCAGCAGGAGCAGTTGCTATTGAACCTAAAGATATTGCAAGTGGAGCAGAAATTATACCTATACACTTGTTTTCAGGAACTACATATAATAGTGGAGCAGATTTACAAGTAACTGAAGATGTAGCAATAGATGAACTTGCTATTGATGTTGATGATGGAAACTGGTTTGAAGTTGGTGATTTAATTGCTATTGGAACTGAAATAATGGAAGTAGAATCTATATCAAGTAACACACTAACAGTTAAAAGAGGTTTACTTGGTTCAGTTCAAACAACACATTCAGACGATGATGACTTAAACTTCTTTATTGGTAATGAATATTTAGCCTTTGATAATGGTAAATGTCAAACAGATCAGAATGGAAAATTCAAACAAAGAGGTGCATTCTTTTCATATGGAAGAACTGCTGATGAGAAAATTAAAGGTGTAGTACCAGGTAGTGTTGCAATAGGGCCATTTTATACAGAAGGTGGCTATTTAGATTGGGGATTACAAAACATTAAAGCATCAGATAAAACAGGACTTGCAGCATCAACTGCATATGCTATAACATTTGTAATTGATGAATATAATGTAGGGGGTATAGATTCTACCACTACTGAACAAATAGTATCTTTTACAACTGATGCAAGTGATACAACATTTGCTAGTTCAAGTAATGCAGTATTACCTAAAATACAAGCACAATTAGATTCTTATTTTTATGATGCTTCTTCAGGGTTAAAGAATAAAAAAGTAACAATAGGATTGCACAATGGAGATATTAGAGTAACATCACATTCTAATCATTCTGAAACAAGGGTTGGTATAGCAGTATCAACAAGTGGTACAACACCTTTTGATGTTGGTAGATTTCCACCAAGAGTAAGTGGTGATCAGCCTGACTTATTAGGGTCATCACACGGAACTGGAGCAACAGATATTATAGTTTATGGCCCTGCATCAAGTTTAGCAAAAGCAGAAATAGAAGATCCTGTTTCAAACAAAACAACACCAAATACAAATGCTTTTCTATTTGATGATGGTAATGGAAACTTATTACACAATGGAACTAAAGTAGGCTCAATAGATTATGCAAGAGGACATTGTGAATTTACTCACCTTCCTAATGCAGAATTTAAAGTATATGCAGAAACACTTGCTGCACATTCAGGAGGTGTTCAATATTTAGCAAATGCTTATAATAGCATTGACAGTATTAGAGGAAGGAGTGTTAATCCAGTAGCAGATAGCAAAGTAGAAGTGTTATTATTAGGGTAAGGAGAAATTATGCCAAAAGGTAAAGGTACATATGGTAAAAAAAGAGGAAGGCCATATAAAAGAAAAAAAATAAAAAGAGTAAAGATAAGAGGTAAGAGATAAGATGGCAACAAACTTTAGATATGCAAGTATATCAGACTTAACAAAGTATTTTAATAGAGTTAATGATTTTGATAACAAGGTTCAAATATTTCCAACTTTAACATCAGGCAATCTTCATTTGTTTAGAGATAGTGGATATGTTGATACATTGTTTGTGAATGGAGAAGAATTAGCAGCAGCACAATCAACATCAGGTGATGTGGATAGTAATGGTGAATGGTTTTATGCAAGTGGAACAAATCAAGTAGAATACTATAATAGTAATTATTCTTCAACTACAATTAATGAACAGGTGTTTGAAGCAGGGCAAGATTTTACAACATTTTTAAATCAAGCATTAGTAGATGCTTCATTGGAATTACACAATTATTTAGATGCAAGATATTCAACACCAATAGAGAAACAAAAACAAATAGATATAGATACACCTTTTCCATCTATGTCGGCATCTTCTGAAGAATATGATCCAATAATTATTAAATCAACTTGTTATATTGCAACAGCTAATTTAATTAGAGCAAAAGAAGGTGTGTCTGAAGAAGCAGATTATTATCATAGTTTAGTAACCAATATAGAAAGAACAGGACTAATTGATAAATTAAATGATGGGATTTTTAAACTATCACACGAAGTAGATGCTAATGACAAGAAGGGCAAAATAAGATATAGAAATGTATCAGGAACAATGGATATAACAGAACTTGCAGGTGAATATGCAGGTGAACCATATGATTTATTAAAAGTTGAAATTGAAGATACAGGTGCATATGGAGTAGGAACATTTAAAGTTCACTATTTATCTGATGATAAGTTACTTGGTGCTGTTACTGATAAAGAAACAATAACAGGTGGTTTACAACACATATTTAGTGGTTTGTATGGGAGATTTCAAGGCAATTCAGCAACAGATGGAGATGTGTGGGAAATTGAAGTTGTAAGTAACACAAGGAAACAAACAAATAAAAGCAATGCTACTATTGAGATGGTTAGATAATGGCAGTAACCTATACGAACAACTGGAAAAACATTTTAACTGCTGTAAAGAGTAAAATTAGAGCAGAAATGAAATGTCCTGTATATAGTGGTTGGGATGAACAAAATAAATCTAATCAGTTTATTAGAATAATACCAGTAGGATCATCACAATTAGAGAAAGCAACATTTATGGAAGTCAGAGAATTTGAAATGGAATGTCAGTATTATTTTTTAAGAAGAAAGGATGCAAACTTTCAAGATTATGTATTAAACCAAGTAAGTATATTAGAAGCATTAGTACACGACAACATAACATTAACATTAGCAGATAGTACAAAAGCAGTTGATGTAACACTTGGTACTTTAGATTTAGATGTAGAAATTGAAGATTATGAAGATTATTTTGTGGCACAATGGACTTTAAATTGTACGCATTTTGGAAACACAGCATAGGAGGAAGATGAAATTAAAAGCAAGAGCAAATAAATTAAATAATTTTAATGCTATGAATGTTCCTTGTTCATCGGTAGAATTTTCTCAATTAAGAGATGGAAAAGAAATTAATCTAAAAGAAGAAGTAGCAAACAAAATGTTGGCTATGGGATTAGTAGAAAAAGTAAAAAGTAAAAAAGCTAAAAAAGGAGATAAGTAATGGCTATAAGTACAACAGTTATCCCTATTAGTGATGTTAAAATGGGTATAAAAGGTGAATCAACATTTGGAACAGGTTTGGATAGTTCAGGTGCAGATGGCACAGCATATAGGCAATTACCTATTGTTCAAGTAACTAAACCAACATTTAATATCACAAGGGAATCAAGATTATTATCAGGCAGAGGAACTGTAAAAAATGCAGCAGATACTGTGATAACAGCAAAAGGTGGCACAGCTACTGTTCCATTTGATTTTCTTGCTACACCTGAATTATTATTACAGCATTTAGTTATGGCAACACAAACATACAATGCAGATGGTTCTGATGTTTACACAGTTGAAGTAGATGGTTCTAATAACTTAACACAAGTTGGTGGAACTATTTCAAGTGGTATGCCACATTCAGTTAATTTAGCATATTATCCAAAAGCAGCAGAAGGTATAAAACTTACAGGTTGTGTTGTATCGGATATGACACTTACAGGTGATTTAGGTGCTAATGGTGGAAACTTGAGTATGAGTGGAAACTATTATAGTGGTTTTGCAAATCCAATAAGCACAGGAACTGTTTTAGAACAAACATTTGATGGCACTTGGGTTGAACCTGATGCAGGTGTGTTTTTCAATATGGGTTCTTTAAGTACAAAACAACTTGAAGTTGATGGTGCTAATCAAGATATGATATTAAAATCATTTAACTTGAATATTGCAAATGGTGTTAATAGAGTTGGTTCAAACACTAATGGAGATGCAGAAGCATATGCCTTCCCTGAATATACAGTAACTGGTGACATAACACTTAAATATGATGGTGAATTTAGTTTAAGTGCAGCAGACAATGTTGTTCAATCATTCTTGGATGGTAATACTTGCACATTGGCTCTTAAATTTGGTGATGGTACTGTATCGGCTGTAACAGAAATGAATATACTTGCAGAAGTTCAGTTTACTGGTGATCCAACACAAGACATTAGTGAAAATGGAATATTTTGGACTATACCTTTTGAGTGTGTTCAAAATAGTTCAACAGAAGCATTAAAAATATCATTATTTAGTGATACAGCAATAGGCTCAATGTAATAAAACTGCTTGGTAGGCAGGAAAGGTAGAAAATGAGTAAGGTAAAGGTAGATGGAAAAGGTGTCAAAACCTTTGAGTTAGAACTAAAGGAATTGAATCTAACAGAGAGAGCAGAAGTCAATGATTTAATCTTTGATGAAAAAACTCCTAAAAACTTTAGTTTTTGGTTAGATATAATTAAGAAGGGTACTGTTCTAACAGATGATGAAATACATAAGTTTGCCAACGAGGAAATTTATGCAATAGGTTCTAAAATCATCTTGGAGATGAATAAAAAAAAATAGAAGAAATACTTTTTTACATTAATGTATGGGTATCTATTAAAGGATTGACAGGAGATGGGCATAATGGGTTTGAATATCCATATAAAGCAGTATCTCCTGTTGATGGGCAGAGTAAAGAATTTTTTAGTATTGATGATGTATATGGAGAACTTTTGAACTGTTATCAAGAATTACAACAAAAACGAATTAGAAATGTTTCTGAAACTTTATATACAGAGCATTTCTTTTTTTGTAATACTTCAGAAATATTAGACAGTAAAATACAACAAAGAATTAAAGAATATAATTTTTGTAAAGCATTTAATTGTCCTCCATTTCCTTCATTAGATTCTACTCCTGCAAAAGTAGTTGATGACTTTTTAGAAATAGAAAATATAATGTTAAACATAAAAAAAGAGAAGAATGTCAGTTAATAAACATATAATAGAAGTACAAACAAGAGGGGCAGATAAGTCTAAAAAACAACTAAAGGGTGTTAGTAGTGGCCTTAAAAATATGGCTAAACAAGCAGGTATTGCAGCAGCAGCATACTTTGGTTCACAGGCATTATTAGGTGCTATAAAATCATCAATAGAATTATTTGGTAAACAAGAAGAAGCAGAAAAGAAATTAAGATTTGCAGCAGGAGCAGCAACAAACGAATTAATAAAACAAGCAGAAGCAATACAGAGAAATTCAAGATTTGGTGATGAAGCAGTTATTGCTCAACAAGCATATGTTAAATCTTTAGGCATATCAACAGAACAAACTAAAGAGATTATATCTGCATCAGTTGATTTAGCTGCTGCTATGAATATATCTTTAGAATCTGCTGTAATGAACACAACTAAAACATTGAGTGGAATGCAGGGTGAACTTGGTGAGAAATTACCTGCTGCATTTAAAGAATTAACACCTGAAGCATTAAAAGCAGGTGAAGGTATTAAGTTTATAGCAGAACAATTTGGTGGAACTGCACAAGCAGATGCAGAATCAATGACAGGTCAATTAGAACAAATGAGAAATGCAGTTGGTGATGCAGGTGAAGCATTTGGTGCATTGTTAGCACCTGCAATAACAGCTTCTGCACAAGCATTGAAAGGGTTAGCAGAAGCAACAACAGATGCTTTAACTTTTTTTGACAGATTAGAAAGTGCATACAATCAACAATTTGAAATAGTTGATAAAGTAGCAAAGAACACAAATGAGTTAATAGAGTCATATAAAACTTTAGACAAAATTCAAACATTACAAAAAATTCAAGATTTAGGATTGGGTTATGAAGAATTAGACAAAACAACTCTTGCAGCAAAAATTTCTTCGGGTGAACTTCTTGGTGAACTTCTTGGCGTTGGAAGTATAATGCAACTTACAACATCAGATGGGGAGCATCTTACACAAGGTTTGACTCATCAGGATAAACTTTTACAAACATTAGTTGAACACTATATGAATACAGCAACTGGTTTAACTCATATGGAAAAAACACAGCTACAATTCAACATAGCACAACAAGAATCATTAGACAAACAAGAAAGAGAAATTGAAATGATGGATATTTTTCTTGAAACACAACACGCAAAAGGTGAAATGCTTGATGTTCTTACATCTAAACAAAAAGAAAATATAGCAGCACGAGAAGAAGCAACAGCAGCAGAAGAACAGGCAAGAATTGGTATGCAACAATCTGCAAGAACTATGGTTTCTGATATGCAAATAATAGCACAAGAATATCCAAAGGCACAGAAAGCTGCAAAGGCAGCAGCAATAGGAATGACAATATTTGATACATACAGATCAGCACAAGGTGCATACAATTCTTTTGTATCATCTCCACAAGCATTAACAAATCCAATATTATATCAAGCACTTGGTATTGCGGCAGCAACAACTTCTGTTGTAGCGGGTTTAGCAAGAGTACAAAGTATTAGAAAGGCACAATATGGTGCAGACTTTGTTACTGATGGGCCACAGATGATGATGGTTGGTGAGGGTTCAGGGCCTGAAAGAGTTCAAGTAACTCCATTGTCTGATCCAAATATAGATGGGCCACAAGGACAAGGCATAGTGTTGAACATTCAAGGAAATATTCTCCACGAATCATTTGTAGAAGATAATATCATACCACAGATTAGAGAAGGATTAAGACTTGGTGAAAATATGGGGATATAATGTTAGCTTTATCCAAATATTTCAAACAAGATATAATAGACACTAATCAAACTTTAAAACCAATATTAATTATAACAGAACCATCAGATGAATCTGTATTGTTTACATTAACACAAGACAAAGATGATATGCTTGATTCTGATGGAAATAGAATCAGAAGTATTAGTTGTATTAGTAAAATATCCAATGTAAAAATATCTACTGATTATGATAGTAAAAAACTAAAAATAAACAGATTAAGATGCACATTGTATAACTATTATGATGTAAATACAAAACTATCTGAATATATAAACACAAACATAACCAACAAAAATGTTTATCTGTTTTATAAATCTCCAACAACAAATGTTATTAATTTAGAAAACGAATTAAATGATTATGATTGTGCTTTAGTATATAGAGGTTCAATTAGTAGGATTAATTTTAATGATACTTCTTTAGATTTAAGTGTTGAAGATAGAACACAAATTAAAATAGCAGATAAGCAAGTGCCATATATGAGTGTTGATAAATTACCACTTGATATTAGGGAAAGAGTTTTAGAAGAATATGATGAAGATAATACTGTTGTGCCTATGACATTTGGAAAAGTTGATAAAGCACCAGTATTACCATATTTAGAAAAAAACAATGAAAGAATGTTAAACGTATTATTTGATATTCAGCCAACAGCAGGAAATTATAAAACTGCAAGAATACCTTCATTATTAGACAATGCACCAAATGATAAAAATTATTATTTATATATAAAACAACAAAAAGAATATGTTATTTGGGATCATATTGATAATACATATAATTTGCAATCTACTATAAATTCAAAAGCAAAAGTTTATAATTCAAGTGGCTTTACAAACAATTATGTTGTTCCTGAATTACAGTCAGATTCAGAACAAAATATTTTTAATCTATGGGATGTTGCAGGTTTTCATCAAAGGCTTGTTGAATCTGTTTATGCTTCTGATGGTTCTATACTTGATGTTTTAACAATAGAAGTTGATAATTTAAGTAATAGTGAAATGTCAAATATTGAATCTATTAATGACAATAGTGGAAAAGAAAAACTTTGGATAAGACAAGGAGATGACATATCTGCTAATGCAACAAATTTTGATACTGGTTTAAAAGAAAGTTATGCTTTGGCTGAACTATCGTATGGATTAGGACAGGGAAGATGGGTATTGCTTAAATTAGAAAAAGGTGTTGCTAGTAATTTAAATAACATTAAAATAGACGGGCAATATGCAGGAAATACTTTTTTATGTTCTAATTGGCAAATGTATCAATCAGAAGATAATAGTGTTCCCAATAATTCTGAACTACCATCTGATGCAGATAGAACTGGTTTCTTTGTTACTCCAATATCACCTTCTTTATGGAAAACAAAAGTTTTAGATCAACTGCCTGAATATCCATATGGTAACACAGATTTAGAGGATGTGCAAAAAGCATTAAACACTATCTTGTTTCAAACAGATGAAGATTTAAATGAAGATTATAGTAATAGTGAATTGTTAGATATATATGCTCCAAGAGATAATGTGTATTTAAATTCTCCAATTTATTTATACAAAGATGAACCTACAAGAGGAGATACAAAATATTGGGGAAGTTATGGTTCTAATTCAGAAATATTTGGAATAGAGAAATTCAACAACATACAAGGCTTATATTATGGAGAAAGTGGTAGTGATGAAAGACTGATTATAAATGAAGCAGATGCACACGATATGATAGCAATATTTGAATTTCATCCACCATATTGGAACAATGCAACATATCAACAAGGTTTAAAAATGAACAATATAGGGTTTTTGCATTCTGTTGTTGTTGAAAATATACAAAAAGAAAAAATATTTGCATCTATTGTGGGAAGAAAAAATAATTTTTATACAGAGCAGATTCCAATAGCTGATGAAATACCTGAAGGTATTATTATAGATTTACAATTTTTACAAAAAGGTTTAGATGAACAATATCCTAATTATGAAAACATATTAAATGGTTTTTATAATATAATATCTAATTTTGCAAACAACAATCTAAATCAGGTTATAACTCAATATGAAATTGATGATAATTTAAATATTTCTTATCAATCACAATTAAATTCAGATGATTCTGCTATGTGGAACTCTTATTTACTATTTAAAGATTATTTATATAAAGTTTTTTCTACTCCAATAAAATTATACAATAAACTAAATGTTTATCAAGTTGATAGTCCTGAAAATTATAATGAATTTTGGAAAGAAACTTGGTTAAAATCTATTGCAAAGAAAATATATGAGTATTTGTATCAACAAGATATTGAATACACAGAATCTTACAATATAAATTTTATTCAAAATCCTGATATATTTGGAAGTAATGTAATTGAGATAGATTTAACTGATTTAATTATAAGAGAATCACCTAATTGGATAGATTATCAATCAGAAAATTTAGATGAATGGATTGGTAATTTTTATGCCTATTTTGATGAATATATTTCTGCAATATCAAAAGCATTAGTTGAACAAGTTGTTCCAAATACTGCTATGGGATATTTGGGATATATGTCAAACTGGGATTCTGCTGTTGCAGAACTTCCAATTTTAACAGGTTTTTCTGATTTACAAAACACAGAACTATTTATAGAGGAGGTTCAATCTGATTTGCTAACAATAGCAGGACAATCTCTTGTTTTTGGAGAAACAATACCAACAACAACTGATGGTGTTATTAAAAAACCATCTGATATTGTAATGAATATATTAACAAATGAAATGGAATATGCTAAATATAATAAAGAAGGTGTTGTTGGAAATGATGTGTTGTTGCCTGATTACAATCAATTTGATATGGATTCAATTACAGAATCAAGGGAAGCACATAATTGGAATATGGGTTTTTCTGTTGATAAAAAAACAGATGGTAAAAAATTAATAGAGAAAATATTAAATGAATCTAAATCATATCCAAGATTTGCAAGTGATGGAAAATTTGGATTACTAACAATTAAAGAATCATACACATACGATGACATAGATACAACTATAAAATTAAATGATGTTATATCATATTCTTTTAAACAAACAAAAAGAGAGGACATACTTACATCAGTTAAAATGTTTTATAGATATGATTATGGGCAAAAAAAATATTATCATTATCACGAAGAAAAGATAGAAGATTTACTTGATGGTTATACTGGAATGGAAATGTATAATTTAGATCCAACAGATTCACACAAAGATATTAATTTAAAATATCATTCAGACAGATTAACAGTTGAGGATTTTGCACAATACACATTATTGAATAATTGTAACCCACATAATATGGTTGAAATGACACTACCACTTAATTATATGAATTTGTCAGTTGGAGATAAAATACACATACCTTTAATTAATAATGAGAAAATATTTAATGTAGATTACAGCAAGGTTGATTTTTTAAATGGGCAGCCAATATATCCACTATGGATGATAATGGAAACAAATGTAGGAACAACAAGTGTTAAGATAAAAGCATATCAGTTGCACTATTTGGGAGGAGATGGTAATCATCAGTTTGAAATGCCTGATACTAACTATGAAGTGATAGGGAACACATTTGAATTTTCAAATTATAATTATCCAAATGGTGATCAAATACCTAATTGGAATTATAATCCAAATGCAAATGTAGATAATGGCTATCAAATACCATATTTTGATGTTACTGGAGATGGGTTTGTTAATGTTAATGATATTGTTGCAGTTGTTAATCATATAACAGGAAATACAGAACTAAACAACAGACAAAAAGAAAGATTACAATATTATAGTAATGGAACATTAAAAACAGATAATGTTGTTAATGTTAATGATTTAGTATCTTTGGTTAATATAATTACAAATGAATAAAGAAAAGACATATACTGGAAATTTAAATATAGGTGAAAAATCTGTATCTGTTGAAACTGATCATAATTATCAAGGATTAGAGATAGGTTATGTTGGAACAATGAATATTACATCTTTATTACCTAATAACTATATAGTAGCAAATGGTAATAATAAAATTATCATAGTTAAAACAACAAAAGATGATACAATTATGACAGATTTGTTTAATTACAGAGGTAGAGCATTAATAACAAATTGCAAGTTGGTTAAAGAGGATTTGACAAATTTTAATTTATATGTTAATAAACCTACATTACAATTATGGAATACATTAAGTAAAACAGAAATGTCTAATGGTACAGCAGGAACAAGACAAGATTGGGCATACCTAACAACAGATTGGGAAAATATAGAATATGACGGAAACAACAACAAATTGTCGTACATACATAGGAAAACAACTTATGATAAAGAAGCTAAAACATATACGACAGTTAAGGAAATGAGGAAAAAGTAATATGGGAAATTATTATCAAATAGCAACAACACCAAAATTATATGTCAGTTATCCACTATGGCAATATTCAAGTGGAGCATTAGATTCAGTAAATAGTAATTTTAATGTACCACAAGAAGATTTAATTAGAATGATAACACTTGATCCATCAAATACAACAGAATTATTTCCTAATCCTGATTTCAATGTTTTAAGTTACAGAGTAGTACCTTCATATGATGATTTTACTGATTTATTAAAAAGCAATCTTTGGAACTTTGATTATGTAATGTTGCTTGGCCACAATTTATCATCAGCAGGTTCTAAAATTAAAGTACAAGCAAATAATGATTCTGCAAATGTTATAGATTTAAATACACAAAACATAGTTAATCACACACCAAATGGTGTTCCTGAATATGATGGTTGGAGTTTACTTAATTTAGTAGATAAACCTAATTCAGATTCATACAGGTTTAGAATTGGATTTGAACCTGAAAATGATACATTCAATGAAGTGCCTTTGCAACTTGGAAGCATATTATGGGGAAAATCCTTTGAATTTCCTCAAAACACTAATTTGTCTACTACAACTACCTTTAGCTATGGAATCAAGCAAAAAACCACCATTTCAGGCAAAACAATATCAAATGCTAATTGGACTAAACCTAACAACTGGATAACTGAACCATTTGGACTTGGTGATGAAAGAGGTGATAATTACCAAAGACGTTCAGGTGTAAGAAGTTGGAAAGTTAGTTTTGATAGTTTAGCACCTGATAAAGTAATGAATCAAAATATGATGATGAATAGTAATGGATATACTGCACAGTCAGATCATTCAACTGGAGCAGATGGAATAGAGAGTTTATATAATATAAATAATGGTGTTGATATATTTACATCTGTTATTAATAAAACAAATGCTTCACATCTACCAATGGTTATGCAAATAGACAAAGATGACAATTCTCCCTCAAATTTTGCTATTGTTAGAATAAAAGAAGGCAGTTATAAGATAACTCAAAAATCTCCTCTATTAATGAATGTATCTTTTACATTACAGGAACAAATTTAAACTTCCTCTACCCCGCATACTCACTCGGCTACCAAAGTAGAATCTCTTTTTTAGGGATTCTGCTCCTCTATAACTATAAATATTTTAAAAAACTTTACCAACTTATTAGTTTTTATTCTTATATTACTTATATAGCAAATGGCTATGTTAGGGAAAAACAAAAACAAGGAGCAACAAATAATGGATAGAACAATTAGGGTGTTAATTTGGGTGCAATTTATTATGATTTGTGTTGTATTGTTGAATCATATGGCAAGAGGTTTAGATTGGTTTCCTTTGGTTATTCTAATAGTACCATCTGCAACAACAGTATTATTTGAGGAAGAAAGATGGAAATAATAGATATTGTTGATAAAGATGAGTTCATATTCTTTTTACAATGGTTGGATGAAGAATGTGGGTGGAATGCAAGTGAGATAATTGATGTGGTACAATCACCACACAAATACAGAAAAAAATACCAAGAATGGGTGAGAGGAAATAATGAAATTAATTAAAAAAGTTAAACTAATACTTATAGGCATAGTATTTGGATTAATGTTGAGTTCTTGTGAAAATAATTTATTACAAGCAGATGATGATTGTTATGATTATTTAGGTGAACAAGGCTCTACTGAATGGAATCCAATTTATGTTAAAATAGTAGAATAGGAGAAAGAATGAATATTGCTGATTTAGGAAAGAAATATAATTTAGATAGTAGTATAGATTTGTGGAAATGCCACAATAATTGGATATTAACACACGATGCAATAACAAAGATTGGACACAGAGAAAACATTAAATTATCTAAAATAGAATCTATTTATCAATCTGAAACAAGTTGTAGGCTTTTGATTACTAT
>TARA_R110002020_G_scaffold97701_1_pt1 | contig 21471 bp, 14 predicted proteins | sample TARA_R110002020 | Tara Oceans TARA_R110002020 (sample SAMEA4396489) | marine metagenome | biome: Westerlies Biome; feature: [MES] marine water layer (ENVO:01000295) within the mesopelagic zone...; material: water (ENVO:00002006), including particulate matter (ENVO:01000060) such...
AAAGGCTATTTTAAATTATGAAAATCAATATGAGACAGCCTCATTCATCTATGCTTAAATAAATTTATGCCGCGTTTCTAGCCGCATTGATAATTCCGAACATACTTCTCAAGATTAGCTTTTGAAGCACATCTGTAGATTTACCTGTTTCAAGGATTTGCTGAATGGCGTATTGCTGCACTGTAATCAATGGCAATACAATTCGCTCACGGATTTCAATTGACTTTTTGATCACTTTATTATCTCCCATCAATTCGTCCATGGAAGAAACTTCTTTGAGTTTTTCGATGGATCTCAAGTATTCATCGTACATGATCTCCCAGAATTCCCCGTAGTTTTTATCCTGCTTTAAATAAGCCGTTGCTGGATAGAAACACTTGGTCAATGACTGCATAGAGTTGCCAAGAAGGGCTCTGAAGAAAAGACTGTCATTGTACAGAGCTTTCAATTCACCCAGTTTCCCTTTCTTTTCCAAGACTTCCACTGCCGCTCCCACTCCATAGAAACCTGGAATATTTTGTTTCATTTGCGCCCAAGAACCTACGAAAGGAATTGCGCGAAGATCTTCAAATTTCAATCCTTCACCTTTCCCTCTTTTCAAAGGTCTGGAGCCAATATTGGTCATCCCAAAATACTTCAGCGGAGTTACATGCTCCAGGTATGGAACGAACTTCGGATGGCTCTTGAATTTTTTATAGGACTCATAAGCCTCTCCGGCTAATTCATCGATCAAAGCACGCTGCTCTGTATTTAGATTCTTGTCAGCTCCACCATATAGGTGATTTTCCAAGCCTGCACTCAGCAGTTGTTCAAAGTTATAAGTACAAGAAGCCTGCTTACCGTAATTAGCAGAAATCGTCTGACCTTGAATCGTAACCTGGATCTCAGAGTTCTCTACTTTTTCACCTAAGGAAGCGTAGAAATTATGCATGTTTCCTCCACCACGAGCGGGAGGCCCACCTCTACCATCGAAGAACACGACTTCAATGCCATTCTCTCTGGAAACTCTGGTCATCTCCTCTTTTGCTCTTAGAATCGACCAGTTCGCCTGAAGGTATCCTCCATCCTTTGTTCCGTCAGAGAATCCAAGCATGATTGTTTGCTTATTTCCTCTGAATTCCAAATGCTTTTTGTACTCAGGCATATTGTAAAGACTGGTCATGATCTCTGGCGCTTCCGCCAAATCATCAATCGTCTCGAAAAGAGGGACAATATCCAAAGGCATATTTTCCTTGCCTTTACCCAGCGATAATTTATTTAATTTAAATACTTCAAGGAGGTGCTTTCTGGATTGACAATTGGAAATAATGTACCTATTCATGATTTCCTCACCACTTTCCTGCTGAATTGAGTCAATCACACCCATGGACTTCAATATCTCTTGGTTGAATTCATCCTGCAAAGAATCGATTTCTGGCAGTTCAGTAAGGCTCATGATCTGAGCGATTTGCTCATCTTCTGTACCCTGAAGTTCCTTTCCTTGAAGTGCAAAAATCTCTTCAATCAATGCATCGTGCTTGCGGCTATCCTGACGCATGTCCATGCAGGCGAAATGGAAACCAAAGATCTTTACTTTAAGAATAAACTGATCCAAAACATCCAAGAATAGTCCTTCATGGTATTTGATCAAGCCCTCTCTTGCAGCAAGCAAATCTGCTAGCAATTGGTCTTTGGTTTGATAAACAGGATTATTTTCAAAAAGAGTGGAGTAAAGACCACGCTCAATTTTTATCAATATCTCTTCAACATGCTTGAAAGTAAGTCTTCTGCGCACCTTACGAACATCTTTGTAATAGCATTTTATAACCCATTTTTTCAAGCGAGCTGCTACTTGCTTAGTGATCTCGTGCGTCACAAATGGATTACCATCTCTATCTCCTCCTGGCCAAAATCCGACTTTAAGCAGACCTGGATTGTCCCAATCGTGAAGTGGAATATCCAATGATCCAAGTAAACGAACCATGATGTCCGAAATGCTCTCGTAGAATATGTTTTCGAGGAACCAGATCAAACTCACTGCTTCATCGTATGGAGTTGGTTTTTCACGCTTGGTGAAGCCTGTTTTCCCAAGTTGCTGTAACAGTGAATTGATCTTACCTAGATCATCTGTACGGATGGCATTCTCCAGATCAGTGATTATTGCCAGGACATTGCCAGGATAAAACTGTGTAGGATGGGCAGTAAGTGTAAGACGTACCGAGAAAGTTTTCAACTTTTCAATCAGCTCTTCGCGCTTATTGTCATTATCAGTTCTATCGACCAAAGCTTTGATCGTTCCTTTACCTTTCAGATCATGGATTTTCTCATAAGCAGCATCCTCAATGGAGTCAAACAAAACAACTTGACGCTCCACGTACTGAATCATCTGAAACAGCAAATCAGATTGCTGCTCTGCAGTAGAATCCGGCATCAATTCATCGAAAAACCCTGCAATAATTTCCTTGGGCGTCAACCCCTTTTGGAAACCATTTTGACATGCTGTACCTAAAATCGGAAGTAGAGTTCCGGTTCGGTAGATGTCATTGAAGGGAAGATCTAAAAATAAACTGTTGTAAATGGTGAAGCGCTTGGCTACTTGGGTATCATAGGTTTTATACATTATTCATCTTCCGTTTTAATGGTTAAGCAAATTAATAAAAATTCTAAAAACTGAAATAACTATTGTGTTTTCATTAACAAATAATCTCATTCTCTTACTTTTTAGCAATCAAAAGCTCAATTTTCCGATAAAAACACAAAATCATCATTTCATATAATTCAATATCTTTCGGTTATGCAACGATCACTTTTAGCGGCAGTCATACTCGCCATCTCTTTCTCCTGTAATACGGAAAAAACAACTGAAATAATAGAAACACCTATGACGTACTCCTTTCTGGTAGGCACCTATACTGACGATGCTAGTCAGGGACTCAATCAACTCGATTTTACTCCTTCGGAAAACAAATTAGAAATCAGAACGATTTTTCCAGGAATCCAAGGCCCTTCATTTGTTGTGGTAAACTCAGCCGGAGACAAGGTCTTTACTTTAGAGGAAATAGACAATGGTCCAGGCGGAAATATTATTAGCCTGAATCGTAGCACTGACAAGCCAACACTTTCGAAAATAAGTGAATTACCGAGCTTTGGAGATCATCCGTGTTATTTGGCTCTTTCTCCAAATGAAAAATTCCTGACTGCCGCCAACTACAGCGGCGGAAATTTTAGCGTTTATAAAGTTGATGAAAAAGGTAATTTAAGCCATCTACAGTCCATTCAACATGAAGGAAGCAGTGTTAATAAAGGCAGGCAAAGCTCGCCACATGTACACAGTACCGTGTTTAGTCCGGATGGCAAATACTTACTTGTGGCAGACTTAGGAACTGATGAGGTATATGTTTATAATTTTGATGCAAATTCTCCTGAGCCTCTGACGCTGAACAATGCCTATAAAGTAACCCCCGGAGATGGGCCGAGACACTTAGTTTTTTCTGCAGATGGAAAAGAGATCATGCTTGTACAGGAGATGACAGCAGCCCTAGATATTCTCAATTTTGATAAAGGAAAAATAATTCTAAAACAGCGCATTTCATTGATTGCTGATGATTATGAAGGAGCTGTGGGAGCCGCTGAAGTCCGACTTTCTTCAGACGGAAAAAACATCTATGTATCCAATCGTGGAGACGCTAATAGCCTTTCGGTTTTCGCTAAAAAAGATGATGGGAATTATTGGCTGATACAGCAAACAACATCAGGAGGTATCATGCCTAGAAACTTCAATCTAACATCTGATGGCAAATACCTACTTGCAGCACATCAGGCAAGTGATGATATTGTTGTTTTTGAAAGAGACGAAGAAACAGGAAAGCTGACACAAACAGATTGGAAAGTAAGTGTACATAGCCCCGTATACCTATTTAGACTAGGTGACTAAGAAGGTTGCTCCCAAACAATCTGGGAATTGTAGCGAATGTGGCCTTGATCGATTTCGAGTGGAGATTTCAGGTTATTTTGATACAATTTTCCTGTGCCCAGACCTTGTGGAATCGAAGCTCCCAAACTATCAGCAAGTTGTGCGATTGCATTTAAACCAATATTGCTTTCCAAGGCAGAAGTCATCCACCAGCCAATGTTACGCTCTTCAGCAATCGTTATCCATTCTTTGGTTTCTAAGATCCCTCCTAGCAAGGTTGGCTTTAGAATAATATGCTGAGGCCGAATTGCGTCTAATAATTCACCTTTATTTTCCACACCAATCAATTCCTCATCCAGTGCGATTGGTAATGGAGTAGCTTCGCAAAGCTTACTCATTGCCCCCCAATTCCCCGCTGCTATAGGTTGCTCTATGCTGTGCAGATCAAACTCTGCTAATTCATTTAGTTTAGCTAAAGCCTCCTCAGGCGAAAAAGCGCCATTTGCATCTACCCGAAGTGTGATTTGATCTTTTGAATATCGTTCTCTGATATAAGAAAGAAGCTCCAATTCCTGCTGAAAATCAATGGCTCCAATTTTCATTTTGATGCAATCAAAACCTTGCTCAAACTTTTCATTGATCTGCTCAAGCATAAAATCTTTTTCTCCCATCCATATCAATCCATTGATTGAAATAGTTCTATTTCCTTCAAAAAAATCCTGGCCTAGGATCTTCTTTTTTCCTCCATTGAGAAGATCAAGAATTGCTGTTTCTAATCCGAATCTAATGCTTGGTAAATAGACAGGAATTAATTGTCCCAATTGGCTGAGCACTTCGTTTTCATTTTGGCTCCATGCGATAGTTGCCATCTGCTCAAGAGTTTGCTGCAATATATTCTCAAAATCCGGACGGTCATCCAAACTTAATTTCACGAGGGGCGCAGCTTCCCCCCAGCCAGCAATTTCTGGCTGATCTGGATAAAAGGCTTTTATCCAAAACACGTCCTTTGTCTTCAAAATACCTCTGGATGTTCCCGCATCAAACTTAAAAATCAGTGTTCGTTTCAGGTATTCAAAAGTGATCTTAGATGTGCTATGCATCGATAAAGAAAGGTTTTGGAAGGTAGTTGAAATGACTTGGGCTATATTTGCAGGCAGAATTAGAGACCATATGCAAATCCCAGCAATTGATTTACGCGATTACGAATATACATTACCCGAGGAAAAAATCGCGAAGTTCCCATTGGAAAAGCGTGATGCATCGAAGCTATTACATTATAAAGACGGGCAAATTTCGCATTTGAATTTTTCCAATATCGTGGACTTGCTTCCTTCAGACACGCTACTTGTCTATAATGATACCAAGGTGATTCCTGCACGTTTGATTTTTCAGCGGGAAACTGGCGCCCGGATAGAGATTTTTTTACTACAACCAATTTCACCTACGACTGTAATTTCAGAAATCATGCTAGCAAAGCATCCGGTGATCTGGGAAACGATGATAGGAAATTCTAAAAAGTGGAAGGATGGAGAAATCCTAAAAGGTCAAATCCCATTTCAAGGAAGCGCAATCAATCTTTTTGCAAAATTAATCGACCGGGAAAGTCGCAGAGTAGAATTCTCTTGGGATAACGCCGATATAGCATTTGTAGATGTAGTAGAAGCGAGCGGAGAAGTCCCTCTTCCACCCTATTTGAATCGCAAGCCTATTGACGAAGATAAATCCCGATATCAGACGGTTTATTCGGTGAGAGAAGGCGCAGTCGCTGCTCCAACAGCCGGCTTGCATTTCACTCCTGAGATTCTTGAAAAACTACGGGAGAAAGGAATCAAAGAAGCTCAAGTAACACTTCATGTGAGCGCGGGTACTTTCCAACCTATAAAAGCAAGCCAGGTTACTGAGCACCCGATGCATAGTGAACAGATTCATGTCAACCGGGAAACGATAGAAAAGATTCTGTTGAATCTTGGAAATGTGGTGACTGTAGGGACTACCTCAGTCCGAACTTTAGAGACTCTTTATTGGTATGGAGTAAAATTACTTGAAGGAAAAGGAGATGAATTGAAAATTGAGAAGCTTTTTCCCTATGAAAATAGAGAAAGTTTGCCTTCGGCACAAAAAGCTTATGAAGCGATACTTGTGTTCATGAAAGAAAAAGGAATGCAAACAATCATGGGAACCACAGAGATTTTTATTTTCCCTGGATATGAATTTAAGATTGTGAAAGGGCTAATCACCAACTTCCATCAGCCAGGTTCTACGCTTGTTTTACTAATTGCAACCATCCTCGGAGAGGACTGGAAGCGAGTTTATGGAGAGGCTTTGGCAAATGAGTACCGATTCTTGAGCTACGGAGATAGCAGTCTCCTATGGATCGCATAATCCTAACTTTCGAAATTAAAGAGTTTTATAGAAAGGCTTTGTCTAAATCCATACTTAAGCCATTTGAAGACTGAACTCTACAAATTCCGAATAGTCTATTTCCTTTACCATTAAGATCATGGCATTGGCGAATTCCTGCTTACAGGGTTGAATTTCATAGGAGTAAAATAAATCCTCAGTTAATGAGATCTCTAATGATCCAAAAAAACGATTAAGCTCATCTTGGGAATTAGAGCGAATAGACACGCATCCTTTTTTCGATTCACTTTTCTCGATAAGAAAATTTGCAGTAGAAGTCTGAATTATCATTACGTAAGCTTTGTATGGAATTCAAAATTAGGCTGTGAATAGTTGATATTTATACCCTATACAGGGTATTTTTCAATTTCCGAGACAGATTGTGCCAAATTATTTTATTTGATATTCAGTAGATTAGGTAAAAACCTCTATTCATTGAATTCCTATCTGCATATGGCTTGTTAATATCTGATCAATTGACTTATATTTGCATCGCTTTACATGATGGAGCTGAGCGAGAAATCAACCACAGTTCCTGAATTTCATTTAAAGGATGATTTTGTAAAACGAAAATTAAGCAAAATAAAAATATCTAGAGAGTTGGGTGAGTGGCTTAAACCAGCAGTTTGCTAAACTGTCGTACGTGTCAAAGCGTACCGGGGGTTCGAATCCCCCACTCTCTACATCTTAAAACCCTAACTATCTGAAATACTGATAGTTAGGGTTTTGTTTTTTTACATCAGTAGCGAAATCAGTAGCGAATTAGTTTTAATTTTGGCAAAAGGCAGGCTACTGAAAAGTTAAAGGATTTGGGTGGATAAAATTTTGTTTGAATAAGAATTGGACAAAATGTACTTCTTAGGCTTATTTTTTCCTGTGGATTACTCGAATTTTTCAAAGATTATTACAGCAGAACTCAACGGCATTAATTATCAAATTCATCTAGAACAGTTCAACTTTCATCTTAAGCAACTTCAAGAATAAAAACTCAGCTCATAGATTTTTTTAAAAAAAGGAAAGCTCTCAAAATTTCGAAATGTGGTGTAGGGTATTTTCTTAAAATCAGAATGTATAAAAGTGCTTAGAGGATGGCGCTATTTCTAATTTCTTTCCTGCCTCGAATAGTTCGTACGGTACGAGGTGTACGAACCGTACGACTGGTACGATTCCCCACTAATCTGAATATCAAACTGGAGGCACCTTCCTGAAATTCCCTTTAAGTAATGAGTTAATAGTAGAGAAGAAATTATAGCCAAAAAATTCATTGGATCGTTTTCGCTGATAGAAAAATATTAATGCATAAATAGATACGCTATTGTTCTAAAATCAGTATACATTTCCTGTGAATGTTCAGTGAATTTGTTTTGGAGATTACCATATCAAAATCCTCTCAAGTGTGGCACTTTCTTTCAAAAAAAGTAAATTTCCATGCACTCTTGATTACTGGCATTTATGTTAATGTCCGCCACATATCACCATTTCAAGTCAAAAATGAAGAGTAGGTATATTAAGAGAACATTGAGTAAAAAAATCCACTATTCTACCGAGTAAGAATATTAGTATCAATACTAAACAGATGATGTTTTGACATATTTTTTCAAGCTTTTGGTTGCTAAAACTATCAACGCAATTGCCAATACAAAAAGAAGTGCTGCTATGATTGAAAGGACATAAACTTCGTCTTTGAAGTTTTTCCAGGCAAAAAGTGCCAATGATGATAGCGTAACGGTAAACATGAAAAACATTGGAATGGTCACGAAGAGTGCGTTGATATTTTTCTTGATCAACCAAACGGCGATGGTCAAAAGGGCAAGAGCAGCAAGCAGCTGGTTTGCTGAGCCGAAGATTGGCCAAAGTGTGGTGAACTCACCTGAAAGCAATAAAAGAATAGAAAAGACTACTACAATACATGTAGAAACGTAGCGGTTTTTGGCCAAGAACTGACCAGCCGGCTGAGGAACATCTTCGAAGTATTCCTGTAATGTAAACCGAGCCAGTCGAGTACATGTATCCAAAGTAGTAAGTGCGAAAGCTGATACAGTCAATGCCAGAAATCCGACTGCAAAATCCTCAGGAATCCCCAGACTAGCGATCATCGCTCCCAATCCGGTGGAAAAAAGTGCCACAGGGCCTTCAGTAGATAATCTGTCTATATATTCTGACCTAGTCAAAATGACAACGGCAATTACCGAGATGATTGCCAGAAATGATTCTATGAGCATCCCGCCAAATCCTACCAACTTGGCCTCCGAGACTTTATCGAGTTGTTTAGAAGTAGTGCCTGAGGCGACTAATGAATGAAAGCCACTGATCGCCCCACAGGCAATCGTCACAAAGAGAACAGGGAAAATGTATCCAAGATTTTCGTCCGCAACATGGATTTCATTTGTCATTTGCATTTCCGGACTAGAGATGAATACCCCTAACACAGCAGCAATGATCATCCCGTAGAGAAGAAAACTATTAAGATAATCTCTTGGCTGAAGAAGCATGCTGACGGGTGTCACCGAAGCAATAAATGCATAAGCCAATAATACCAAAACCCATATTTTATAATCTAAAACAAATGGCAGTTTCATACCCAGAAACACGAAAAAATACATCAAAGCCACACCAATTACGGTGATTGCAATAAATGTTATTTTCCTACTTCCCACAAATCTGTTTACCCAACCAAAAACTATCGCTAATAGAATAAAAAATATAGAGGCTGAGGCTACGCCCGGATTTGTAACAAAAGTTTTGGCGATAATGTCCGCAAAAACTCCAATAATCAGAATTAAGGTAGAAAAACTGAAAATAATGAAGAGTTGCTTGCCCCTCATTCCAATTTGGTTTCTGATAATTACGCCAATAGATTTTCCTTCAGTTTTCAGAGATGTGGCCAAACTTCCTAAATCATGTACAGCTCCAAAAAATATACCTCCAACCAAAATCCATATCACGGCTGGAATCCAGCCAAATGTTACAGCGATAATAGGGCCTACTATCGGGCCAGCACCTGCAATGGAGGCAAAGTGGTGTCCTAGAACTACAATGGGCTTACTTGGCTCGTAATCCACACCATCCCTGTGCGTATGTGATGGAGCTGGTTTTTCATCACTTAAGCCGAATTTTCGGTACACGTATTTGCCGTAAATTTTATAAGCTAAGAATAATATAACAGCAGAAATGAGAAGAAGAACGGTAAGGTTCATGAGTGGATGTTTGGGTATTGATAGGGTTTTCGGAGTAAAAATCTACCCTAATTACTTGATGTCAAAATAAGATCCTTTATAGTTCTTTCTAAAAGGAAGGATCTGTTTTTAACCACTTTGAGACTTTTGAGCATGGTTTTAAAACTCAATAAATCAGCATGTTTTATTTTTTCATTAGGTATATCCATTTTATGCCAATAACATACTGCTAATCAATTGATACTGGCTAGCTAGGCTATAAATAATGGAGTATATTAATATGGAAGGAAAAAATGCGGAATTACCGCACTTTTCCCTCCTCTTTCAAGAATGATATAATGGTTATTTAATTTGATCCACTATATTCAATACTTGTCCATCTTTCATTAATTGATCTTTCAAATTCTCATAAGGAAGATCCTGCACGCTGATTCCTTGATCCAGTGCCATTACCGCAGCAGTAGCACCGGATTGCCCCAAGATCATAAATACTGGTTCCATACGAATGGAACCAAATGCAATATGACTCGCCGAAACAGCCACTGGAACTACCAGGTTTTTGATTTCTTCTTTTTTGGGTATGATAGATCCATAAGCTATCTCATAGGCTTCTGGCAGTCCTACCCCTATATCCCCTTCGTTTTGAACATGCCCTTTCTCATCGACAAAGCGCTGGATATTATGAGAATCAATGGTGTAAGAACCCATTCCCACTGACTGTGGAGTGGGCTTTTTTTGGAGCAATTCATTCTCGGTCATTACGTAATTGCCGATCATCCGGCGTGCTTCTCTCACATAGATTTGATGAGGCCAGTTTCCATTATCGATAAATTCATCTTTGGCCAGTCCCCAATTCTGAAATTCTTCTTGGATTTCCTGAGGCACTCTTGGATCATTAGCCACGAAGTAGAGTAATCCTTTTTGATAGTCTTCATGCTCTTTAATAATCTCCTTTCTACGTTCATAGCTAGCTTCAGGGTAGTCATAGTTCATTCCAATATTATCAGAGCTAAAAGGCCCATGGTTATTGGTATCTGTCTTTCTATTAGGAATCATATCAAATTTCCCAAACCATTCTCTCCAACCAGCATCGAAAATTCTTACCAATAGCTCATATTGAGTAGAATCATAATTATCGGGTCTTGGAAATGGCACCCTATTATCAGGATGATTAGACATACAAGTTCTAAAACAATAAGCCTGAATCTTATTATCTCCCTCTCCTTTTACTCCAGGGTCTTCACCACTGATTTTTGGAATCAAGCCTGAGGAAGGATCACCTGGAGTCCAATATGGATCAATAGGATGATCCAACACTTTGAAATGGTGACGATGGTGAAAAACGCCTGTTTGGATACCATTCCATTCCTCATTATATACGCTACTACCTTCCCTGCCCACATGATAATTTACCCCTGCTGCTGCCATCAAGTCCCCTTCATAGGTAGCATCAATAAACATTTTTCCTTTAAACTCCTTTCCGCTCAGTGTTCTTATGGAGGTGATTTCCCCATCTTCCACAGTTACGCCAGCTTCTCTATCCAACCATTCATCACGGTAAAGTTCTATCCCCAATTCTTTTACCCATTCATCAAATACTTCTTCTGCGATATGGGGTTCAAAGATCCACATCGTCCGGAATTCTCCGTCTATTGCAGGTGTTCCCTGTCCTTTATTCCCGAAATCTGACTGATCTTCCCACTTCCAGCCATCCACGGTTTGATATTTGTCATATACTCTCTGATAGAATTCACGGGAAAGCCCACCGATAACCTCTTTTTTACCTGTATCAGTCCACCCTAATCCTCCGGAAGAAAGACCTCCTAAGTGAGTATCCGGTGAAACCATAATGACAGATTTCCCCATTTTCTTTGCCTGAATCGCTGCGGTCACTGCTCCGGAAGTACCTCCATAGACAATCACATCAGTGATAGTTTCCTGTTTTTCATTTCCTTTTGGGCTACATGACCCAAAAGCATGAATTATGAAAAATGCCAAAAGGCAAATTTTTATGCTAGCTATAATTTTCATGTTTTATAATGGTTATCGATGGTCATAACTCGTCCCATGACGGAGGAAGCTAGATTGAATCTTATAGGGTTTATTTTTATCCCGCTTGGTGCAGACTTTGACCCGCCTATCTGATTCATTCAGACACGATATCATGGGATTATGTTTAAAATGGATGATCTATTCGCGTATTTGAATTACTCTATTCTTTGTTTGTTAGACACCAACGCAGATTTGAGCTTTTCATAGGACAAATCCTGTACAGAGACTTCATCGTCTATTGCCAGAGAAGCTGCAATCGCAGCAGATTGTCCTAAAACCATAAATACAGGTTCCATTCGAATAGAGCCAAAAGCTATGTGTGAGGCACTTAAGCATACAGGTACTAATAAATTATGTGCTTCCTCCTTTTTTGGCACTATGGATCTGTAACTAATCGGGTAAGGGCCTTCTACATGAGCTTCCACATTACCCTCATTTTGTACAAAGCCGTTGTGATCCACATATCTCTGGATGTTGTGTGAATCCATGCCATAAGCAGCCAGGCCGACCGCATCGTCTATTACATCCAATCTTTCACAGTGACGCTGGGTCATCACTAGGTCACTGACCATACGTCTTGCTTCACGGATGTAGAGTTGGTTTTGCCATCCATCTTCGTTCTCAAATTCATCCTTGGTAGTTCCCCATTGAGAATACACATTTCTGACATTCTCCGGAATCCTAGGGTGATTGGCAAGTGTCCACATCAATCCCTGCTGATAGGTTCGATGTGCATCAACTATTTTTTCCCGCTCTTCGTAGCTGGCTTCTGGATAATCATGGTTTTGACCAACGAAATCAGTCGAAAATCCCTGTTTATTGTTCGTGTCTGTTTTGCGGTTAGGCATAGTAGAATTAATCCAAGGCAATACAGTTTCACCTGCTTCTAAGTTTCTAAAAAGCAACTCATAATTTATTTCATCATATCCATCTGGTTTTTCGAAAGGGAGCCTGTTTTCCGGATGATCTGTGAGAGTCATTCTGAAACCATATGCCTGAACTTTTTTATCACCAGAACCATCTATACCAGGGCCACCTTCGATTATATATGGAAGGAGGCCGCTATTAGGATTACCTTTCTCCACATATGGATCTACTCCAGGAACAAAATTATGATTTCGGGCATTACGGGATGCCTTGCCTTTAAGTGTCACACTCCAGTAGTTTGCTTGAACACCATTAAGTGACTCTTTGTATTCATCATTACTTTCTCTTCCCACTGTATAACTCACCCCTGCTGTAGCCAAAAGATCTCCTTCATATGTAGCGTCCATAAACATTTTTCCATCAAAAGTTTTTCCGCTTTCCATGGTAATTGAATGAATTTTTCCATCTATTTTTTTCACGCCTGCATCGGTTCTCAGGAGTTTTTCCCCATAAACTATATCTATCTTTTCGCCTTTTAGCATTTGATCATAGACTTTTAATGCCGCCGAAGGCTCAAATGTCCACATAGCATCTTCTCCTTCTTTTGTTCTGGTATTCCCGCTGTCCCTGTATTCACTTTTCTTCTCCCAATTCCAGTTTTCGGGCTGGTCGTAATAAGCTTTAATACCCTGGTAAAATTCTCTTGATATACCTCCAATCGCCTGCTTGTTGCCAATATCAGTTTGTCCAAGTCCTCCTGTAGTCAATCCTCCTAATCTATGAGAAGGCTCAATAAGCACTACTGATTTTTCCATTCTCGAAGCTTGGATCGCAGCTGCTATCCCTGCCGATGTGCCGCCATAAATAACAATGTCATATTTTTGGGAAAATGAATTTTGGGAAATAAGTGTAGTTATTAGAACACATAATGTGATTAGTGTTTTTTTCATTTTTTTTTATTTAAAGTGAGATGTTTGATATCGGAAACTCATGCCTCCGATGAAAGGGAATGGCTTTGCTTCTAAATATTTTTAAAAGTCAAGCCCTTCCATTTAAATCGATAGTTACGGGGTAAAAATCAATACCCTGGATTCTGAGTCAACGCAGTATTCGTTTCCAATTCAATTCGAGGGATCGGCCATAGATAATCCCTACTTGGATTGAATGCTCTGGTCTCGATTACAACCATTTCATCAGCATTGCTGATGTTGTCGTAATTCGGAGTTCCCATAGGATCAATCCTAGGTGGCTCATTTAACCATCCACCTGCTCCGTATCTATTCACTCTTCCTCTTAATGGACCTGGGATCACGTCCTCGGCAATTTTCCATCGTCTTATATCAAAGTATCTTAAGCCTTCCATTCCCAACTCACTTCTTCTTTCCTTTCTGATTATGTTGCGTAAATCAGCCTGTGATTTTCCTTGCGTTATTGGAGGCATTTGTACGGACTCTCTTTCCCTGATTGAATTTATAGCATCATAAACAGAAGCGTCGAGTTCGTTCATTTCCACCTTGGCTTCCGCATAGTTGAGTAATACTTCTCCAAGCCTAAAAATGGTAAGGCCTTGATCAGATGCACCTACGTTGGTTGGATAGTCAGCAACATCAACATGTTTCCTGAATAAATACCCAGTGAAGGATGAATAGGCGTGTTGAGCCTCAATATTAGGAACACGAAAGTTTTCATCACCTCGGAACTCCCATGTCTGAGTACTGTCCTTATGAGTTTCAAATATCCAATTTACCAGCCTAGAACCTGGAACTACCAAGGTGTAATCCATTCGAGGGTCCCTGTTTTCAAAAGGGTGTTGGGTGTCATAAAGAGGAGATTGATCAATCGGTAATCCGTCAATGCAATCGAACGTATCTACGAAATCCTGTGGTGGCTTCTTATTGGAATGTCCCAATGACATTCTAGACAGGAAGTCCCGAGGCGTATTATGCGTAGTAACTCCTCTTAGGTACTGTATCCTCATGATCACTTCTGGGGAATCGTCTCCTGAAAAAGTAAACATTCCCGAGTAATCCGGATCTACCTTATAAGCACCTGAATCCATCAGTTCTTTCGCCGCAGAAGCAGACTCCTCCCATCTTTCATTCCACAGAGCAACCCGGGAAATCAAAGCCAGTGCGGTGCCTTTTGTAACTCTACCTTTTTCAGAAGCATTCATAGGAAGATATTCCTTGATCTCGTTCAGTTCAGAAAGCACAAAATCTATCACTTCGCTTTTTGAAGTTCTTGGTGTTTGCGATTCATCAAGTGTAAGCGTGGTTATCACTAGTGGGATATCCCCATATAATTCTGCTAAGTAAGCATAGAAATAGGCTCGAATAAATCTCGCCTCACCTACTAAACGGTCATATTTTGCGGAATCCATTTTCTCTCTTAGTTCTTCCGAACCCGATGTAATGTAATTCACCCGGTTTATTGCTCTGTAGAATTCAGACCAGAATCCATTGGTATAACCATTGTCAGCATTTTGCTCTCCCCTTCCTAGTGCTTGAAGAGAACTACCATTTCTATCCCATCCGTCATCTGAAGCGAAATCAAATGAAAGGAACCAAACAGCACCTTGTGATTTATACCAAAGTCGATTATAGACCCCTGTTACTGCCATTTCAAGTTCAGTTTCATTAGCGAAAAATGTTTCACTTGAAGGCGAATCAAGAGGTAATCGTTCCAGATATTGATCGTCACATGATTGGATAAAGATCAGAATAGAAATTATACCTATATATTTTATTAGCTTATTCATAGTTATAAGAGTTTAGAAGTTGAGATTTAATCCCATAGTATAGGTGGCCATTTGTGGATACCATCCACCATCACTTACTGGAGCTTCCGGATCATATCCTTCGTAAAAATCTGTAACTGTAAGCAAGTTTCTTCCACTTAGGTAAACCCTTAAATTTTGGATTTTAAGTCTTTGGAGAATTGATTTAGGAAATGTATATCCTAACTGTACACTTTGAAGTCTTAAATAAGCAGCATTGCTCATCCAAAAACTGGAGTTCTGTTGGTTGTTGGTTTGATTCCAAGCAAGTCTAGGATACCTCGCATCTGTATTTTCAGGGGTCCATCGATCTTTATGTTGTTCTTGGACTGTTCCTCCAAGATAAAAAGGCATAATTCCCTGGCCGAATAGATATCCATCTGCTTGACCAACTCCTTGGAAAAAAATAGATAAATCAATCCCTTTATAGTTGGCATTAAGCTTTAATGCATAAGTATACCTTGGAATATTACTACCAATCACTGCAAGATCTCTATCATTGATCATTCCATCTCCATCCAAATCCTTATATCTGATATCACCTGGCGCAACATTTCCAAATTGAGTTGCATGATTGTCTACCTCTTCTTGAGTCTGAAAAAAGCCATCAGCAACGTAACCAAAAAAGGAACTTACCGGAGAACCTTCTCTATTGACAGTCAGTCCAGTGTTTTCTATTCCTTTCATGTCAACAATTTCATTTTTCACATCAGAAAAATTCACCATTACGCCATAATTAAAATCCCCAATTCTGTCACGGTAGTTAAGCATGATTTCATAACCATTATTATGAACCACCCCAGCATTTTGATAGGGAGCATTTAGACCGAGAGTCAAAGGAATGTTCAATGGTAAAAGTATGTCCTTGGTTTTTCGTTGGTAATAGTCAAAGGTCACATCCAGTTTGCCCCAAAGATTGAATTCCAATCCAATATCGGTGGTTTCTGTAGTTTCCCATTTGATATCATTGTTAGCCATGCTATTCAATGCAGATCCAGGAGAATTTACTCCATCAAATGCATAATCTTGACCACTTCCTCCTAGAGATATAAATGCAGCATAGGGATACAATCCTATGTTTTGATTTCCTAATCGACCCCAAGATGCTCTAAGTTTAAGTTGATCAATCACATTGCTTGTTCCCTTCATAAACGCTTCTTCTGATATTCTCCATCCCGCAGAAAAAGAAGGGAAAACACCAGCTCTATTTCCCTCTGCAAAACGGGATGAAGCATCTCTTCTTAGGTTAGCCTCTAATAGGTATCGTTCATCAAAATTATAAGTGGCTCTGCCAAAAACCGATTGGAGAGCCCAATGTGTTGCGGACCCACCTGTTTGCTCATTAAGCCGATTGCCTGCATTGATCTGCTGGTAATCAGGAAGTGGGAATACTTCTCTATATGCAGAAATCCATTGATTGGTTTGGTCTTCTTGCTGATAGCCTGCGGTGAATCCAAAAGTATGGATGTCATTGAAAGTTTTGTCAATGGTGACAAGTGCGCGAAAATTATTGTACCATTCTCTGGTATAACTTTCCGATAAGGAATTGCGCTGTGGTACAAAGAAAGTAGGTGTTTCTCCATCCCGGGCATAGGTCTGTGTTATATTAGAGAAGCTTTTGACATGCGGGTTCCACAATTTTGGAGCATACATCACTTCTGCCGATAACCAATCAGTGAAATTGTAATTTAGTCTAAAGTTCAAAATAGCATCAAGACTTTCTTCAGTTCTCAATCCACCATCTTTTGCTCTTGCTAAAGGATGATCCCCATTCCATCCTTCTCCGTAGAGACCATTTGACAAAACCCCAACCTCATTCGAAGGTATCCTACGCATCCAGTGAAACACATAGCCTGTACCAGAAGAGGGTTCCGTTTTGTCTGCCTTTCTTAGAAAAATGTCCATTGAAAGCTTCAATCGATCAGTAACATTAATATCAGAGTTAAATCTCAAATTGTATCTCTTAAATCCCGTATTAGGAATAATCCCATCCTGATCCAAATAACTAAAAGAGCCTAAGACTTTTGCTTTTTCATTTCCAGCATTTACACTTACATTATGGCTTTGCATAAAAGCAGAATTGCTCATGGTCAGATCTTGCCAATCGGTATCTGGATATTGGTCTGAAGGCATACCAGCCACATAGTCAGAAATAAACTGATCGGAATACTGAGGGGCATTACCAATATTGGTAAATGCTTCATTTGCTAGCATCATATGATCCAAAGCACCAACAATTTCTGGTGTTCGAGTGGGTAATTGAAAACCCGCGTACATATTATAGTTTACATTTACTCCATCTTTACCTCTTTTAGTAGTAATTAAAACCACACCATTTGCAGCTCTAGATCCATAAATAGCAGCTGAAGAAGCGTCCTTTAAAACTGAAATACTTTCTATTTCATTAGGATCCACATTATTCATGTTAGACTCTACCCCATCTACCATTATTAGTGGATTTGAATCTCCTAATGTCCCAACTCCTCTGATTCTTATATTTCCACCATCGCCTCCTGGCTGTCCGCTGCGTTGCGTTACTGTTACCCCAGGAGCAAGACCTTGTAATACCATTGATGATTGCCCAACTGGCTGATTCACAATTTCATCTGAAGAAATTGAACTGACTGCTCCAGTTAGGTTAACTTTTTTCTGAGTACCATAACCCACCACAACTACTTCGTCCAAATCTGCCAGACTTTCAGTCATGGTAACTGAAAGTTCACTTTGATTTCCAATTTCAATAGATTGTTCTTCAAAGCCTATGAAAGAGAATACTAGCGTTCCACCAGATGGTACATCAATAGTGAATTTGCCATCCACGTCAGATACTGTTCCTTGAGTAGTCCCTTGAACTATCACTGTGACGCCTGGAAGTGGAAGACCACTTTGATCTACTATTGTGCCTTTGATTTCTGCAAATTCAATAGGGTTTGAAATAGTCACATGAGGAAGTCGCGGATTCTCTTTGACATCTATCCCGTTGTTCACCTGTCTAAATCTTAAATTAGACTGAACGGATATCTGCCTCAAAAAACTTTCGACAGAGCCTGCATGTTCTTGGATGATTATAATTTTCTCTGAATCAATCTTTTCATGATCATAAAGAAAGTTGAAAGGAGTTTGTCCCTCTATTGACTTAAAAAATTGAATAAGGGACATTGACTTTGTGTCAATTTTTACATGAACCTTATCTATGGATTTATACTGACCATTAACATCTGTAGCTAATACAAAGTTAAAGACCATCATTTGTACTATAAAGCCATACAAGAAGTACTTGGACAACATATAGATTGTCTTTTGTAAGTTTAATTGCATAATTTTGAGTGGTTTATTGAAAATTTCATTAAGCTGAGTCTGAAGGTTTTTCCTATTCCCCAATAGTTTAACCGCCTTCAGGCTACCTACTAAAGCCAGCTGATCTTTTTCAGTTGGCTTTTTCTCTTAGGGTGCATTCACATAGTTCGATTTCATTTGGATTTGAGTTAGTTGTTGTTATTGAAATAAATTTTCACTTTTTTATTTTCTATTTTGTAGCTGAAATTTTCAATATTGGACATACTCTTCAATACATTCTCAAGTGTTTGATTTTCAAATTTGCCGTTAAACCGCCACTCCTCGCTGGGGTATCCTGTTATGCTAATTTCTACTCCATACCATTCTTCCAAGCCCTCCATTACTTCATGAAGTGGGGCTCTTTTGAATATTAGTTTTCCAGTTTTCCATCCTAACACATTCTCAGCATTGAATTCTGTGACTTTTCCTTGATTACTCTTTGTTTCATAGCTGAGTTCTTCCCCAGGAGTTAGTAAAAATTCCAAAGTGTCAGATTGATAGTTGATGCTAACTTTACCTGTCACTAAGGAAACTTTAATCTCCCCTGAGTTTTTTACATTAATATTAAAAGAAGTCCCGAGTGCAGTGGTAAATAGGCTATCAGAATTTACTATAAATGGCTGCTGTGCGTTTTCAGAAACTTCAAAAAATCCTTCACCTTTTAATTTGACAAGCCTAACAGTTGAGTCAAAGGTTTCGGGATATTCAAGGCTACTTCCTGAGTTCAGCCAGACAATAGTTTGATCAGGGAGTCTGAAATTCAATTTTTCACCAGGGTTTGTGGTTTTAGAAACCCAAGTAACTGTATTCAAAATTTCTTCTGTTTTGTTCTCATTTTTTAGATTGAGAAGCAATACTGAGAGCAAAAACATTCCTGTTAAAATTGCAGCTACCCTTGAAAATTGCCATGATCTTCTTTGCCAATTTTTTTGAATTGGTTTGATCAAAAGTTGCTTTTCATCGGATGCATACCCTTTATCTTTATTCCGAAGTATTCTATTAAGAACCTCCTTTTTAGTTTCGGAAGAAGCTATTGGTGCTGGGAATTGAAAACCCAGAATAATTTCTCGTGCTAGCTTAACATCTTCAATCCTATCTGGATTAGCATCTAACCAGCTTTTCCAAAAAATTGTCAATTCATTATCTGGGTATTTTACCCATCTAATAAATTCAAGATCTTCCAAAAGGTCATTTATCTCACTCATTCACGCCAGTGTTAATAATCAATTACACTAGGTAAAGGATAAAAGGCGCAAGACAACGCCAAAAAAAATTACTTATTTTTTCAAAATCTCAATATTACCTATTGAAAACAGTGAAATCCCCCTATTAAATTATTTGTCTACGGAAGGAAAGCAGTAAAAAATAGGGGGAGAAACCCCAAAGATTCCCTCAAACATTTCAGTGCCTTATAGGTTAAGTCCCTTGCAGATTTAGCGTCACACAAACCCATTAGTTCAGAAACCTGCTCATAAGACATCCCCTCATAATAAATATAATAAATAGCCTCTCTTTTCCGAGGGGAGAGGTTCTGGATTGCAAGATTGATTTTTTGAGTCATTTCAAAATCAATTTGCTTATCAATTAATGTTTGTTCGTGCGAAAAAGTGATCTCAAAACTATTAGATATTTCCTGTTCCTCTTTGAGATTTGTCCAGTTTATCAATTCTTTATAAATCCTTCGTTTTAGACATTTGAACATATAAAATTTGATGGAATCTGTTTCCCCTAAAGAAGTACTGTTCTTTTTCAAGTCCAAAAAGACATCATGAATAGCATCTTTTACCAATTCCTGGTCACTATTTATTCTTAACCCATAGCTAAACAAACTGTCAAAAAATCTTTCATAAATAGTGATAAAAGCGGAATTATTTCCAGACTTAAATGCTTTCCAGATTTCAATGTCGGATGAAAATGGCGGGTTTTCTTCATTACGACTAGTACTCATTCCCGAGTTGTCGGAAATAGAATTGGGTAAATTACTATTCATCAGATAAGAGGGATTATTGTTCTTTACAAGAAAACAATAATTTTCTTTAATTAAAAAACTGTCAAATCAGTAAGCTTTTTAATGGCTAAAACAGTAATACATCTAAATAAGTAGGTGTATTTTACAATAAAGATAGAATACACCTCACCCTCATACATTAGAAAATATGTCAGTCTCCTCAGTAAATCCAGGTCTCTAAAATGCAGATGATAAATTGCTCATTTTTCTCAAGAATTTATAAATAATGCCGAATGTCCGCACCGGGCAGATGCTTAAAACAAGCTGGTTTATACAGTGCGACATTATCAGGTTTACAGCATAATGTACCTCTACGTACTTGGTTTATCGTTTTTCTAAAGATGTCTTCAACCATGAAAATATTTTCTTATTGATATGGTAGAAAACAAAAAAGCTTATAATGAGAAAGTAATAAAGAAGGTCCTTCAGGAACACGTCAAATGAGGTAAAGGGAGTCAGAAATAGACCATTATAGCTGTAGCATCAGAATCTACCCCTCTGGAAAACACTCAGACAATTGAGAAAAATAGGCATTGTGGATGTATCAAAATGCAAGTGCTGCCAAACGTATCGACAAATTCGGCAGAAAGATTTGTTCACAAGGCGATCAACAGAAGTCTCTATTCATAAAACCTAACTACATGTATTTATATAAATACATCTTTCCGTATTTATACTTTTACACATCTTATTTTTGAAATAAAATCAAAAATTAGTATACTGTAGCCTAATCAAAATGAACTGATTATGTGGTCAGTAATAAAAATTTTAGGGACGGTTTTCATCAGCTTCATTGCGATGATAGGAGCATTGGGAGCGGAAAATCCTTTTCCTCTTTTTGCTGTCGCTTGGGGAATATGGATCATTTATATACTGAGCCTACGGTCAAAAAGAAAAAAGGAAATTGACAAAGAAAGGTTAATCAGGGAAATCCTAGATAAGCTCTAGAATCCAAAAAGGAATT
>TARA_R110002020_G_scaffold258332_2_pt1 | contig 21420 bp, 30 predicted proteins | sample TARA_R110002020 | Tara Oceans TARA_R110002020 (sample SAMEA4396489) | marine metagenome | biome: Westerlies Biome; feature: [MES] marine water layer (ENVO:01000295) within the mesopelagic zone...; material: water (ENVO:00002006), including particulate matter (ENVO:01000060) such...
TAGTATTTCTAATTGGTCCCTGAGTGTTGGTAATCCATTATCGTCTGTTACTATGTTAGGTGGCATTTCACCTGTATCTTCCATATGAGAAATACTATCATCGTTATAGTCATACAGGTCTTGCCAACCTACACTAGAATCTAACAGTCCTAATTTTTTTCCTTCATTAACAGCATCCCCAACAACCTCTAAAGCATTCTCAAACTGAGTATCTGGCCTATTAAAACTTTCTGAGTACGCTGATGGGTGGTAGGTGTTATATAACTCACTATAAACTTGGTTACGATATTTAGGCCAGAAATCTTTTAAGAATTTATTAACTAACTTATCTTTAGATGTAACTTCCGTTATATTTTGTTTTATATCTTTGGTTTTTACCCACTTAAGTTCACTTTCTACTAAATTAATTGTGGTTGGGTGTGTCGTAACAGATTCTAGTAAGGTGTCGGTCTCGTTAACAGTAACTGGTGTACCATCATCTTCAAACCCAATAACAAGTAAAGTCTCATTCAATAAGTCACTTTTAGATTCTAATTTAGTTTCTATTATCTTTACATTATCACCTACATTAACCTGTGGATTGTCTTGTAAATATTTAAGATAGTCCCCCCAACTTTCTTCGGCTGCATATGCTTCTATCTCGTGTGGGTCATCATCATACCCTAACTCTCTCTGTTCTTTACGTTTCTCTGGGTCTGGGTCTTGTAATGAATGGGCGTATTCGTGTAATAATGACCTTATTATGTCTTCCACGTCAACCATATTAAGATAATACACATAAATGGTATTATCTTCATCTTTCCATTCCGCTTTAGTCTTCTTACTATCTTCTCCTCGCATCTCTGGAATTCCACTATATCTAGCGTAGATATCATTCCAAATTTCCACCTTTGGGGTTTCTTCCACGTATTCACTTGGTCCTAGCGTAGTAACAATATGGGGGTATACTTTATCCACCACATCTTGTACCCATTCTTTTTGGTCAAGTTCGTCTTGTAATTCTTCGTTTAATATTTGGTCATTCATTACTTTTTTCATATCTTTGTACTGTAGTTCAACATACAATAAATACATCAACACTACAGCTATTTTAATAAATATTAATTAATACACATTATATGGATTTATACATCTTTGATTTCGATAACACTTTAGTTCAAACCCCTTACCCCGACTCTATATATTATATGGATAGGAAAGAAAGTTTAAATGATTCCCGTTGGGAATTTAAAATTAATCAAGAAGTAAAATCCTATTATGATAAAGCTAAGAAAAAAAGTGGTAATAGGATAGTCTTATTGTCTAATAGAGTTAGGAAGGTTGAGACACCTTTAAGGGAACTTTTATCTAGATTAGGTTATGAGTTCGATGAGTATCTTTTAATTGAGGATGATGGAGAAAGGTCTAAAGCTAAAAGATTATTAGATTACTTAAAAAATATTAATAAAGTAGAAAACATCTACTATTGGGAAGATAAAGACAAACATATAAAAGATATTTCAGAGAATATCCCAGAAAAATATGGTGTGGGTGTGACAGTTCACAAAGTTACTTAATCTTTTCTATTGTTTCGTGAGGTCTACTGGCTAAATCATATGGACTGTCATTATTAACTGCCCACACATGGTCAAATTTATCCATCATATTACCAATGTTATCACTAACTAGTTGGTGGTAATTGGTTACCATTTCCGGTGGTAAACTTCTACTCCTCTTTTGATTTCTTTCATGAGCTACACCTAAACTAGTTTTAACATATATAAGTGTTGTTTCGTACCCATTCTCATTAGCTAATCTCCAAACATCTTCCATAACTTGTTTTTGTCCTCCTCCGGCATCAAAAACCACATTAGGTAATTCTTTTCTATCTTGTTGTAAAAACTGTTTAAGAAATCTTACTGTTACGTTTCTTGGGTCAGAAGTTGTAAAAGACTTACTTAAAATCTCTTCATAACCTTCAGGGGTAGATATATTTGCTTCCCACTCATCACCCCATAATTTTTTTGCTAAATGAACTCTGTAGTTATCCACATTAAATTCCTTTATACCTGGTAAATCTATTAGATTTCTAGATACAAAACTTTTACCCGCACCTGGTCCACCAGCTACAACTATAAAATTATTATCTGGTCTATCAAATCCAACAACCTTTGCTTCTGTCATTAATACCTTTTCAATCTGTTCTTCTGTGACTACAATATTAAATGGTCCTTTTTTCATACCATACTTAGGATGTAGGACTGTTTTTTTAACTTTTTTAGAACCTTTAGGAATTGCTGTTTCAGTTTCTTCTGGAGATAAATCGGATAAATGTACATCCCCTCTGTGTTGGTGGATTATATCAAAACCGTCGTCTTTGAATATGTCGGTATTACCTAAATTCTCACTACCGTCCAAAGTAAATAAGTCTCCCTGTTCTCCTGTATGCCATTCCTGGTCACCAGCGACACCTTCTAATAGTTTTTTAATTAGTTTTTTCACTGTCTAGTTTTTAAATAATCTATTATTGTTTCTACCATACCAGCGTCAAAAAATCTACTATCAAACTCAGCCATAATTTCGTACTCTTCCTCTTTAGGTCCTTCTATACTTATTTGTTGTGGTGAGTCGTAATATAAAACAAAACGAGGGTAGTCATATCCTTCTACATACTCCATTACTATTTCACCTTCCTTATAATCATGACGAGATAGTTCATCTATCTTAAATTCATTTAATACTTTCTTAATTAAGTTCTTCATATTTTTTTGATATTTTTTCCCAGTTAACTACTTTCCAAAAATTATTTATATACTTTTTTCTATCAGCCATATAGTTTAAATAATAAGCGTGTTCCCACACATCCAAACCCAATAAAGGTTCGCCCAGATTATCCATTAAAGGGTTATCTTGGTTGGGTGTACTTACTATTTTAAGTCTTCCGTTTTTTAAAACCAACCAACACCAACCCGACCCAAATACTTTAGCAGCTTCATCATCAAACTGTCTTTTAAAATTATCTAAACTACCAAAATCTTTATTTATTTTAGTTTTTAAGTCTTTAGATAGTTTTGTTTTGTCTGGTGTAATATAATCTTTAAAAAATAAACTATGATTATAATAACCACCAGCGTTATTCCTAGTAAATTGATTATAATTTTTAATGTTTTTTATAATTTCTTCAATATCTTTAGAAGGGTTTTTTCTTTTGGATAGTGCTTCGTTTAGTTTAGTTGTGTACCCTTTATAGTGTTTATTATAGTGTTCCCACATTGTTTCATAACCCACAAAGTCTTTTACGGAATTATAATCATAAGGTAAAGTAACTCGTTTAAAGAATGTTTTCTTAGATTCCGTTAATAAACTATTTCTTAATATTTTTTTAATTAAATTATTCATTACCATTTTCTACATGACCAATACCTAGCTTTCCATTTTGGTCCAGGGTTATCACAATTATGTCTTGCTCTAAAAGATTTTCTTGCAGCTGGATTGGACTTTCTTATCTTCATAGTTTTTTCCCCTTTCTTTTTAGCTGAGGTACCACCATGACCAAAGTTAACCTTAACTACATTACCTTTATCATTTTTAACATAAACTTTAAACTTCTTAACATCACCTCTAGTTGGTTTGTTTAATGTTACTTTTCTTCCTCTATATTCAGCTTCTTGTATAATACTTTCGTTTTTAAATCCTTTACAAGCTGATGGGGTTGGTCTACATCTTGGTTTCTTTCTTTTTTCACCTTCACTTCTACCACAAGGTTTACATTTACCATCTTTACAAGTATTACAATCTACCCAACCACCAGTCTTACCTGGAGCTCCTTGTCTTTCAAACCAACCATGTAATCCTTTATCTTTTTCTTTGGAGAAATCTGTTTTTTCTTTTATGTCTTCTTCACTTAGTCCTTTCCATATCTTACCCGCTCTACATTTAACCACAGCACCGGAAGCATAAGCAGACGGCCAAACATCATACTTTCTTTTAGCTATACGAGTACACCTATCGTCTTTTTTCTTTTTCTTAGTTTCTTCTAATATTCTTTTTATTATATCTTTCATTTAATGGCAAATTTTTATATTTTTTTATTAATTCTTTTAATTGACTTGAACAGTCGGTATCTCCGAGACTGGTAACCAACATTTCCAATTCATCAAGTATATCATTTTCTTCAGGACTTGGACCTACCGCTTCTGATAAATCTACTACCTCAGGGTCTTCTTCTTGCTGTTCTGGTGTACTAGCACCCCCTTCACCACTTTGGTATGGGTAAAGAGTTCTTATCTCAAAAACATTTTCCTCCAGTTCTTTTCCTTCCCCTTCCCAATTGTGGTCATCTTCTTTGTAACTAGAATGTCCATCCCACTCCCAAGAATCATAAGCACCATCATCATCATATAGAACTGTTGCATATGCATCATCTTCATCGTAGGCAATTACTTCAGGTGCCCAGTATAGGGTTTTATACACCTGTACATTTTCACTAATAGGAACACTATATAGAGATAGGGCTCTCAATTCTAGTTGGTCGTACTGGGTAATACTCCCATCTCTTAACCCATCAAAGTTATCGTTTGCTGCCCAAAATGTTTTGTTTGAGATTCCCCCATCCCTGTCACCTATCCCTAGTATTTTAAGTGTTGGTAACATCTCTTCTTGACGATGCCAAATATCATCATCCATCTTACTCATATCATCAAACCAACTTTTACTAAATCTTCTAGCTAATAGTGTTACGGCTTTGAGGAAGATAGGTTTAGGTACCGAAACAACCTCATATGTTTTTGTTTTGTGGTTGTATTTCCTAGCATCGTAAGATGTTGGTGGCACCATATTTGGGGAGTCGTCATATAAAGGGTCATCATACGTCCCACCACCAGCTTCTTCTAATAATATATTTTTAATTATATTTCTCATCATTAATAAATATAATCAACTAATGTATGAAATAGATAATAGAGATATTTTTAGATACCTACTTTAAATTCCTTGTTAATGTGTCCACATTTAGCACACTTATAAGTTTCTAAAGGTATCATACTGTCTTCTGTTTCTAAAGTTATTAACTTAGATACTCTTCTAATCATTAATACTTTATCGAAGTACTCGTTTTCACACTCTTCACATTGTACGGCTGTAGTAGAACCGAAATCTACTTGTCTTGGTTGTTGGTTTAAATTCATGTTTTGTTTCTAATTATTTTTAACTTCTTTAAATTATTACACTTTTCATATTCTTGTCTCTTTTCAAAGTATGAGATAAGTGTATCTATCGATTTATGAGTACTTTCTAGGTGGGTATTGGTGTTGTCTGCCTTAAATTCTAACTCCCAATTATCCACACCCCCAAGTAGTAGTTTATAAGCGTTATTCATAGAACGATTTTCTCTTTCAAATTCGTTAAAATTATCCTCATTTTTCCAATATTCTAAATCTATACCCATAATACTTCAAATATATAGTGATACTAACCTAAAATCAATGATTTTATTTGTTCTGAGTATATTTATTACTAAAATAATATATTATGAAAAAACAACAACTTTTAGAACAACAAGAAAAGATAATGAAAATGTTCTCTTATACAGCTGGTATGACGATATCAGAAAACGATGAACAATACAAAGAAAAGACAACTCAAATCAACGAGATTGCTCCTCTTGCTGCTGTAGGATGGGGTTTAACTGCGGTTTGGGCTGGTTATGAGATTTGGAAATGGGCAACAAATGCTTTTGGGGCAAAAGACATAGTAAAAAAATTAATGGGTGCCTTGGATAAAAACACTTGGCCTAAAATCGCTAAATCTATGAAACAAACATCTATTAAGTTAGGTGAAGATATTAGTGATAGGTTACAAATTATTTCAAGTAGTGAAGCTTCAAGTTTTGCAGAGGACTTATATGAAGCAATGGATGGTCCTATGACAAATGAAGAAATGATACGTGGAGTGATGGACGGAATAGGTTCATTTATGGATTTGGCCAGAGTAAGTTATAAATTTGGTGAAAGAGCTTCTAGTTATGGTGGTAAAAGATACACATTATATGGATGGTTAGACAGTGAGTTAAGTAGGAGTGATTTTAAAAGATATGTAGGTAACCCTATGAGTAAAAAACCTCTTATAGTTTGGGACGGTACACAGTACTCTACATTAGAAGAGTGGGCAGTCGCATTAACTGAACTAGTTAGTGATAAAGAAGCACAACCTAAAAAGGATGACCAAAACAAAAAGACTATAATAAACGCTCTTAAAGGTAAGAAAGGTTCTTGTATGGAAGAATACCTAAAAGACGCGGTAATAGGGGCTACACCAAAAGGTGTTCCATTCCTAAAATGGACTGATGGTGATATAGAATTAAATATTTTTGCTAATGGTAGATTCTATGATACGAAAAAAGGTGTTATGGGTACTATTCAAAGCTGTGAAGAAATAGTAACTGAAAATGTCGATAGTATTTTAAACTTAAACTGGGTATTAGGTTCTCTTACTGAACAATTTAAAGTAATTTATGATGACGATAAAGAGAATATTGTTACTATAAAAGACAAAGAAGTAACTCAAGATGAGACAGGTGGTGAAGAGGTTGAGAAAACAGTAGAACCTGTAAAACCTAAATGGACACTATACACTGGGAACCCAACAAATAAAGACGAATTTGTTAAGGAATGGCACTTTAATAAAGATGCTGGTTCTATTATTAAAAAAATACAAAAAATCTTAGGAATAAAAGAAGATGGGTACTATGGTAAAAATACTAAGAAAGCAGTAATGGATTACCAAAAGAAAAACGGATTAAAAGTAGATGGTGCTGTTGGTTCTGAAACCTGGACTAAAATGACTGAAACTACTACAGCTGGGGAAGAAACTAAAAAACCTGACCCAGTAATAGAAAAAGAAATCGAGACTAAGGTTGTTGATTATGTTAAGGTACCAAAAGAAAATGTACCAACCGAAAGACAAGAGTTAGTGAAGTTGGTTTTTGATACTGAAGGTAATAAGAAAATGCAAAAGAACAATTGTCAGAATTTAATTGCTTTCGAACAAGGAATGTTAAGAAGTAATATGGATAGAACAACAGATTTAAAAGGTTTAGGAAGATGCTTTGATAACCATAACTTTGGTTGGGGTGGTATTTCTAAAAAAGTTAGAAAGGCTTATAACCTAAAAACTAGTGGTAATAATCTGGGTTAATCTAACTACATAATATTATTATAAATAAAAAGGGACTTACGTCCCTTTTTTTATTCTGTACCTCTTTTTACTTGGTGGTAACTTAGGTCTACCGGTGTTTCTCTACCAAATATTTTAACACTAACACTTAATGACTTTTTATTTTTATTTACAGAGTTAATTGTACCAGTAAAGGTAGCAAATGGACCATCAGTAATAGTAATAGCTTCTCCTACAAAATAAGTTTCACCCATATCTATTTTTTGTTCTTCACCTTCTAACTTAGCTAATAAACCCTCTTTCTCTCTTTTACTCATTCTGGTTGGGACTTCTCCACCTAGAAAATTCATAGCGTTTTCTACTCCTCTGACTTTACTAATAGTTTCACCATTAAGTCTTTCATTGGCAGCTTCTACAATAATATATCCAGGTAAAAGATTTTTATCTACAATTACTTTAGATGTGCCATTTTTCTTCCTTCTTAACTGTACTGTTTTATATGTAGGATTAATAATTCTAGAAACCTCTTCTTCTAATTGAGTGTCAGTTATCATATTTCTTTCAATAACTTCCTTAACTTTTTTTTCCTTACCTGTAATTGTTCTTAGAACGAACCAATTTTTCATATCCTTATAATTTTATATTAAACTATTTCTATACTAAATGTATCACCTTGTGCTATTTGTGGGAGAACCTCCAATCCTTCAGTTACTTTTCCAAAACATGTGTGATTTTTATCTAAGTGTTGTGTACCTTGTCTATTATGACAAACAAAAAATTGTGACCCACCTGTATTTCTTCCTGCGTGTGCCATAGATAACACACCTTCATCGTGGTGTTGATTCTCTCCTTCTAGTTCACAGTCTATCGTGTAACCTGGTCCACCCTGACCATTCCCTAGTGGGCATCCACCTTGTACCACAAAGTTAGGTATAACTCTGTGAAACGTTAAATCTTTATAGAACCCGTCTTTTGTTAATTTAACAAAGTTCTCTACTGTTTTAGGTGCATCTTTTTCATAAAAATCCACCATCATTGTTCCCTTTTCTGTGATAATTTTTCCTTGCATATTTTATATTTTTATTTTATTTAGGTTATTATTACCAGTTCCTTTAGTTTCTGGAACTACAGCTCCACTATCTATTTTAACTGGTTGTTCTTCTTTTCCTTCCATTTGTTTCTGTTGGACTTTCTTATAGATTTCTTCCATCTTCTCTCTATACTCTTTTAGTTCAGCGTTTTTTGCTGCTACAGCTTTTTGTTTAAAACTTTTAACTTTCTTTTTATGATTTTTTCTATGTCTAGATTTTGGCATATTATATTTTATTTAAAGGATTATATTTTTTGTGTTACTTAATTATATAACTTATTTAGAAATGTGTCAAACTATTTTTAGGATTTAAACACATAATCAGCACTATGATTACAATGTGGACACGATAGTTGGGATGGTGCAACTTTACCAAATTCATTGTCTAAAGACCATTCTTTACCACATTCACCACATGAATAAACACTTGTACACTTTAACCTGACCTCATGTTTTTTTATTTTTTTCTTTGGTGGGTTATGTACTATCCCTAGTTTGTCCTCAATAAATTGTATTCTTTGGGTTAGGTTGTTATCCTCTAATCTTACAGTAGATTTTAACTCAGTTTTTGGTTTTTCTAATACCATTGGTATTGATTCAGGTTTGGGTTGGGTTTTATTTTTTCCACATCCACAGTCTTTAATATAAGGAGCAAACTTTTCTTCTAATTTCTTTTTCATCTTTTCATCATATAACTCAGGTACCTCACTTGCAGCAGGTGGTTGAAGACAATTATCAATTATATCTTTCCAATATTTCTTAAGGTCTACTACTTTCATACTGGATTGACCATCACCCGTATCACTAAAGTGTTTTCTATAGTTCTTTGCTATTACAGAATAATCATTTACGTAACTACCTGTTTTTGGGTTTTCTATTGTTGAGTGGTGCATTAAACCATCTTGCCATCTATACACATAAGATGTTAACGCTCCAAAGAATGGTTCCTCTATATTTCGTTCCATTAGGATGTCCCAATAAAATGGTGGGTCAGCATATTCAGGATGTTTAGTATAATACTCATCTAGTGATATTCTAGTTCTATCAAATATCCAACTACCCTCATGTAAGTTTCTACTTCTATCGTATCTTTTATTAGCAAAAGACATCCACACATCTCCAGGTTTCCAAGCAGCTTTATCGGTATTCTTAATACCTTCCATACAATTAGTTAAATGCCAAGGTAAGTATAAATCATCGTTATCCCAAAAATGAATATACTTACCATTAGATTTTTGTATCCCAACCATCTTTACATGTCTTAGGGTTGGTACTTCATCTGGTTTTAGATTTAGAACTGTTACTTGTGGGTGTGTAAAGTGAAGTGGTACTTCATGATGATTTACTATTATTAATTCTTTGTTCTGATAATCTTGGTGTAGAAAACATGTTAAAGCTTCACAAGCCACATCAAAATTTCCATAGGTTCCCATTATACAGGACACCATTTCTTCATTGTATTTATGTTGTGTTATCATAGAGAAAGTATAAATCTAAAATATTTTCCGTAAATAGTTAAACATAGTTTGTATTATCATAATAATTTATTATATTTGTATCAATAAATGTATAACCTTAATAATAAATAAACAAATGGCGAAAAAAAGAAAACTTAACAGTAAAAACCCAAAGTATTGGTCTACAGCGAAGAGTGAAGGACCTACAATTAAGAAAAAAGTTTTAATGTGTAACGTCCCTGTAAGAGACGTAAATAAAGAAATTATCCCAGGAAGAACCGTTCCAATGCATGGTATCTGGTACGAGAACGAAAATTAATAACCACATTAAATGACACCAGAAAAGATAGTAGAAGACCAGGTCATCATGGTCTTAAAAACCATATATGACCCAGAAATACCTGTAAGTATATATGAATTAGGTCTAATATATTTTATTATTGTTAAAGCATCAATCAGTAATGAAAATGAGTTTTTTGTTAATATAGAGATGACTGTTACTAGTCCTAATTGTCCTGTTATTGAAAGTCTACCAGAAGATATTAGAGAGGCTGTAGAAAGATTGGATAATATAATTAAGTGTGATGTAGAAGTTACTTTTGACCCACCTTGGGATAGAAGTTTTATGAGTGAAGAAGCAAAATTAGAATTAGGGATGTTATAAAGATTAAATTTACAAAGTAAATACGAACGATTATGGATAATAGAAAAGATAAATGTGTTGTATGTAAAAAAGAAACCCCTTATATGGTTTCTACCCCTATAGATGGGAGAATAAATTACGTAGAAGGTGCGGGACAATTGTGTACACCGTGTTGGTCTTCTACTTACCTTAAAAAAAGAAAAGATGAAAAAAGAGATTACGCTACCTAAATGGTTTGATGGTAAATTGTACGAACAGGGAGACACTGTAAGAAACCGTTATTCGGGAGAAGAAATAGAATTAAATGCTATGGAATTATCTATGTATGATTTCATAATGGGAGCTACAATGATGATAGAGATGGGAATGAGTAAACCAGAAATTGTAAAAGATTTAAGAAAAGGTTTAGATTGGTTTAGAAAAAATAATAATAAAGCATATATGACTTTATTGGACTAACCTAAAAATATTTTCTTTTTTCCACCGTCATAAACATAAGCATGACCTTCAGAAATCAATCGATTATTAATACAGATACTGTTTTCATCTTTGTCTTGTATAAAGATTTCTCCTAGTACTCTACCATACTTACCTACACCGTGGCTCTTTAACCTAAAAAATCCGGGCTTCGAACTTACTTTTTCAAGTAGTTCTTTATTTCTTTCTTTAGCAGCTAGACCCTTTTTCTTTTCTTCAAGGTCTCTTGTTCTTGATTCCCAAGAATCTATACCTTTATATCTGATTCTTTTCTTAACCCAAATATCAAATCCTACATCAATAAGAGCGTCAATAGTATCCCCATCTACAACTCTTTCAAGCTTGCCTCTGTAAATATACTTGTCCATTTAATAATATAACTCGAACCCAAAATTTAACAACATGAACCTAGATTCCTGACTATCTACCTTTATCTCTAATACTGTAAAGGTTCCTAGTCTAAATGTTAAACTATACTTCTCTTTTTTGTTACCGGCATTAAAACCGTTTATCCAATTTACCATAATGTTTTTTTTTATCTTTATATAAATACTTTCTATTTTAAAACATACAACTCAATATCATCATATCTATATTGTTTAGTCCCTATATTCTCTAAAAAGTCTATCTGGAATGTTTTTCTTCTATTCATGCAATCATGTATTGTGTAGATACCATCCTTATGTGTCCCATTAATATAAACTTTATCTCCATAATTAAAGATACCACCATTCTTCTTTAATAAATCCTGACTAACCGCAATCCAATTCCAACTTGAGACTTTATATGGGTCAATAATACTTCCATCAGCTGTTACTAAAGGGTCACTATCACATTGTTCCTCAACTGGGTGATACATTGTAGCTTTTACATTTATTGGTGTACAATCTATGTAAGGCATTGGGTCTATTGTTTTTCCTCCATGTGATATTTCGTAATGTAAATGTTGTCCTGTAACATCTCCGGTTGCACCCATTATCGCAATTGGTTGATTATCTAATACGGTATCACCTCTCCGTACAAATATCTTATGTAAATGAGCATACTTACTAGTAAATAAAAATGCGTGTTCAATTTCAACACATCTACCATAACCATAATTCCAACCAGCGTATTGTACTATACCAGCACCTGTAGAATAAACCGTATCTCTCCAGGTATCGATTAAATCCACACCTGAATGCATACGATACTTACCAAAAATAGGGTGTTTTCTAACCCCAAAATCACCCCGTATTGCAATAGTATCTAATGGTGGACCTATGGGTAGACTTTGTATTGTATGGTGATATGCACTATCTAAAACCTTTAATCGATAATTTAACGAATCTAAAGTTTCTAATCTTTCTTCTAATTTATCTTCTTTAAGTTTTAATTGGGTTTTTAGTTGGTAGTTTAATAGGAAACTTGCAAATATTATTACAAGTAATGTTGTCCAAATGAATGGATATACGTTAATCTTCTTCACAGATTATTATTTAAAGTTAGACAAAAATTCCCATAACTCATCACCTTGAATGATTTTAGTTACGGAAGGTAACATCCATGGTGAGATATTGGATACTTTCATTCCTTTAGTTAACCAGATGAATATTTGTGAGTTTTTTAATGCACTTACTTGTGCTTCCCCAAATGTACCAGCTCCAGCTGTACCATCAAAATTAATTAAATTAGTATCACAAATTTTCAACATGTATAAATCTTGTACTACAATTTTTTCACGTATTTTTTCTTGAAATGTTTTGAAGGTTTCATTATCTAATTCATTAGCTTTCCATGCTTTAAATAATTCTCCAAACTCTGCGTCCTCTTCTCTTACAGTTTCAGCTCTCATAGGATTTAAAATAGCTGGAGTATCAAGTCCATCAAAACTCATATTTCCATTGGTAACTAATTCTAATAACCTATCTCCTTTAACTACATTGTTAGGACCAAAAAATTCTTCGACTTGAGTCCTCCATGATGTTGCATCTGCAGCAAAATCTATACCACCACCTAGATACATCGCTCTTGGTTTAAAGATTCCGTTCATATCATACGGGTCTAATACCTTTAACATATCTATAGTGTCGGCCATTTCAGCTGCACTAGAATTTATAAGGAAATTAGATGCTTTGTCGGTAAGATATCTTTTAACCCATTTAAACATTTGAGCTAACTTTCCATCAGCTTTATATTCAGGTATACCCCCATAACTTATTTCACCTAATTCTTGTTCTTCTTCTGAAGGATTCATTAAAGCATCTTCTAGAGTTTTTTGTATCTCTTTTCTTGCTTCATAAGGTAGAGCAAATATTTCATCTTGGACTTCTTTTTCCTCCACATATTCACGTATAATTTTTCTAGTATCCATTTTCATCTGTTTCTTTTCCTAAATAAATATCTAAAGCTCTTGATGTGCCCACTCTTGAAGCCCCAGCATTTATCATTTTATTTAAATCTTCTCTATTATATACACCTCCAGACGCCTTAACGGGTAAATCACCGGAAACAGATTTCATCAATTCTACGTCCTCTGGAGTAGCACCAGTACTATTATAGAATCCGGTTGAGGTTTTGATGAAGACATTTTGTGCTTCTGAAGGGAAATTATTCATAACTATAGAACTAATAATTTTACTTATCTCTACAATTTCTTCTTTATCTAAAGCACCTGTTTCAATTATCCATTTAACCATTTTACCATATTTTAAACCTACACCTGTACCTTGTAATATGTCCTCACTAAACTTTTCTAGGTTACCATTCTTAAAAGCGGTATAGTCCGCTACATAATCTAACTCATCCGCTCCTCTATCTACGGCATCCATCGCCTCATGAACTTTCTCAGATGTTGTACCTCTACCATCAGGAAAATCTATTACTGTTCCTATTAACACATTAGAATCGTTTTTATCTATATAATCTCTAGCGATTTCTACAAAAGCAGGTCTAATCATTACTAGTTTAAAATCATTATCTACTGCAGTTTTTATAGTATCTAATACAACAGCAACATTTTCTCTTTTTGTGATACCAGCTTGTTTCGCTGTTTTAAGATAAGTAGAATCTAGATATTGTCTAATATCATCCTCTTCCTGTTCTTTTAATGGTTTTTGATTCTCCCACAAAGTAGGTTTAGCTGGACCTAATAAATAACTTAAGTTCATTCTCATATCTCTTAAATTATGTAAATTTCCTAAACGTTCATTCTTATCATAATCTCTCCAAAAAACATCTTCGTCACCATCTACATAGATATAAAATGGTGTATTTACCACATCACCAGGTAATTTAATATAGATATCGTATGCCATATGTCCGGGCATTTCTCTGTTAACTGATTCATAAGGAAATATATCTTCTACTGTATGACCAATAGAGTTGAATAATTCTACTATTTCTTCTAAATAAGGTAAGTTTTGTTTTGTGTTTTGGATTTCTCCTTGTTTATCTAAATACATAATTAATATTGTCTATATCAATAAATATAATTTTAAATAAGAAGAGAATCAAATTAATCGTCTATGTTTGAGTCATAGATTACTTCTCCAACTTCTAAATTCCATTCCGCGATACCGGTCCCATCACCTACCCAATCACTATTATTAGTAAAGGTATATTCAGATAATGTGGTTGTATTCACAAATGTATTTAAAGGACTATCAACTGTATCACTAGTTATGATAATTTTTTTAGTCCCATCATTACTTGTATGTACATATTTTATATTACTCTTTGTTAAAGTATTAAACGTTGTTGTTGTTACTATATAATAATTCATTATAAATCTTCTATACTTGAGTCACCGTTTATGGTATAAGCTGGTCCACCACTTACAGAGTTATTTCCATCCCCTTCAAAATTCCACCAACCAACTAGGTTCGCTGCTCTGGAGTGATTTTCTAGATTCATAGGTGTTCCACCATTCCATATTTCAGTTACATCACTACCACTAAGAGCCACATTCCATACGGACACACCATTAAACTTAGTGTCGTTAGTATCACCAGCTTTAGTAAAATTCCAACTATTAGAACCTAAAGTCATTTGTTTATCATTATTACCCATCGCTGGAGTACCAACATTATTCCCTATAGTTTTTCCATTTTCCGCTGAATAAAACCCTAACCCACAGTCAGTTTGGTTCCAATATAATTTACAGTTAAAGTACCCACCATTATTAGCAGAACCTCTTACTACTGTTATTAAGGTGTAATCATCATCCCCAACGTTCCCTCTATTTGTATTGGTCCAATATGAAGTACCTAATCCTGCAGCAGCATATGCATTAGCATAGACCCCACTGTTACTATGAAACAACCAGAAGTTTGAGCATTTATCATTTTGTGCACTTCTCCATTCTACATACAACCTATTTAAGTTCTCATAATAAAAAATTCTAAATGTGTCAGCATTAACACCCGCTCCACCTACATCGGTTGAAGACCATAAATGTATATTAGTATTTAGAGATGTGGTCCATCCTGGTTTTATCCAAAAAGAAACTGAAACTAAGTCAGCTTGGTCAAAAGTATAGTAACCATCAGAATCTGTTATATAAACTGCATTCGCAGTACCGGTTGTGGGTGCTTTTGCCGCTGCTTTAGTATCTGTAAATAATGAGATTACTTGGTCCATAATTTTAGCGATACCACTTATAGCAGTACCTGAAACTTTAGAAATAGCTGTAGCTAAACTTCCTGTTATTTTATTTACCGTTCCCATATTAACTTAATTCTATCCATGTTTTATCAGGGTCAAACCATACTTGTCCGTTACTACTATCCATCACATACCCTAAAACCCTTACAAATTGTCCAGTAGATGAAGGAGCAACATCAGTCATACGACCCGCAGTTGCACTTATAAATAGTGGATTACTAAGGGTCCCTGCATCGATTGATAGTGTATAATATCCTTTAATTAAAAAACCATTTATATTACTTGCACCCACCGCAAGACCTAATAAACCTTTTGATAGATTGGGTATGTCTGCATCTGCTGCGACCCAAGTACTCCCAGTTAAACAATAAAGATTACCTGGAGATACCTCATACTCACTAGCTCCTGGAGGGTTATATATTAGGTCTCCTTGATATGAGTTGTCCGTTAAAGTTGGTTCTGTGAATTTTCTTACAGCTTGTAGTGTAGCCCCACTTATATTACCAGATGCACTCATATTGGTAAGTGTGGTTATACTACCATTTATATTTAATCCACCAGTTCTTGCATCAATCATTACTTGGTTGTCTGTGTTACCAAACGCTAATACACCTGTCGCTTGGGATATTGCAAGATATCCATTAGAGAGGAATCTACTTCCATACACATCAGAAGCATGAACGGTAGTTGCGGATATAGTTCCACCTGACAAGACATTTGTTGTTATACCTACAAAAGTAACAGCATCGGTTGTTTGAACATCTTGATTCATCGCATATAACTCATTAGCACCTTGACCTGTGTCTACTGATGTAAAAGTTACAGAGGAATCTGTTTTGACATTTTGGTCCATGTCGTATAACTCATTAGCACCTTGACCTGTGTCTAGAGTAGTTGCAACTAAAGAACCTACTGTGGTATTTCCTGCTGTTAACGTATTTTGAATATTAAGTGTAACTGCTGATACTGTGGTACCAGAAATAAAAGTATCGGACACAATACTACCCGCTATTGTGTTACCAAAAATTTGTACTCGGTCGGTGGCGTTTCTACCTAATTTTAACCCATCAAGAGAATTTGAATTACCTATCCAGATATCATTGTCCGTTAGACTCGCTAATGGTTCTTTTGTGTCACCTATTGAAAAGATGTTCGCATAAACAGCACCACCTACAAGAACATCACCAGAGTTATAGACAGTTGCTGCTGATAATGTAGTACCAGAAATTATATCTCCTGTAACCGTACTAGTTGTTAAATGTCCTTGAATTAAAGTTGGCTTATTTCCTACTATAATCCTATCATTACCTAAACTATAATTTAATACGGCTTGGCCTTTCAAAGTTAAATCATCTCCATATAACCCTCCAGTTGCATTTATAGCGCCAGAAGTGTATATAGTGGAGGCTGATAATGTAGTACCAGAAATTATATCTCCTGTAACCACACTACCTTGTAGTCTTAAGTTAGGTATTGATTTTAATGTCTTATTACTATCACTCCAAACAGTGAATTGATTAGTTGTTATAGTACCTACCTTATCTACTGTAGAAGAACCAGATAATGAGGCCTGTGTTAAAAATAAACTTTCTAATTTACTACTACCACTATAGATGCTTCCATCTGCCACTATATCAGTAGTTGCACTAACAGCTCCGACCACTGTCAATTTTGAGTTGGGTGATGATGTACCTATCCCAACATTACCTGTTAATCCACTATTTGAATAGTTTCCACTACCATCAGTTGACCAGTATGAAACTGGTACATTAATAGTGGTTCCACTAGTAGTGTGTAATTTAAGGACTGTATCGTCCAGAGTTGCCGCAGAAATATAAATGTCACCACTTACGGTAACTTGTGACCAACTTGCATTACCTGAACCATCAGATTTTAGATAATAATCAGCCTGTTGATTACCATCTACATATCTTAAGTTTCCGTTAATAATAATGGGGTTGGGTGTGGCACCCTGTAGGTTTTGTATATTACCAGCTGCGTCTGCTTGTAGTAGTAGTTGGTATGTATCTTTTATTTTAAGGTTTGATAAATCAGCCATAACTTAAATTTTAGTATACAAGTTATGAAAGTAAATTATCGTTTATAATTCCTTAAAATATCTTCTAAGTGTCTTTTTGTTAAAGTTACTTTCTTTTTTGTAGTTCTTTTAGGTTTTTCCTCCTTGATGATATTTTTTTCAGGGTATTTCACTTCCACTTTAGGTGTCTTATTCTCAATCAATGGTTTAGTAGGTTGTTTTACTTCTACCGTAACACTTTTAGATTGTGTTAATTCATATTCTGAGTTCCATGGATTAAAATACATATCCTCAGCAACTACTTCTAGTCTCATATTACCAGACTCACTAACTAGACCTTTTATTTTTTTGATTGGAACCAAACAAATACCATTCTCATTAATTTTTCCATTAAATACCAAAGAATTCTTTTCACTTTCTATTATTAATCTAGCAAATGAATTGGCGATACTTGTCCCTTCCAATTGGATGGAACATTCAAAAAGGTTTGGTTTATCCGAATAGAGTGTATACATAACTTTTTTATTTATTTATAAATACATTTAACTTTATCTTTTTCAGTTCTTTCTCCACTATTCTAAAATCATTTGCTGTTACGGAAACATTAGGGCTAAAGTATTTGGATTCTTCATACTCTTCATCTTTTATAAGACATAGGAGCTTTATAAACTTCTTTTGGTGGGTTTTCTTTTTTTTACGAAGTCTGGTTAACTGTGCAGTATACCCACCTCCTGGACTAATAACCTCTTCTAGTAAACATATTTCCGACCAAGTAAAATCAGTGGCATTCCAATCTATATCACCTTCTTTCCATGTAATACATTCAGCAGCCATCCTTTTTATCTTTTTTAAACCAATAATCTATTACATTCTGAAAAGAACTCAGAAACCCACCTATAATAATAAACAAGAGGTCACGAGTTGTACCCATAACCTCTTGTGTAAAGATGAAATATACTAATGCTGCAAAAAGACCTAAAAACATAACAGTTATTATAGTCCTAGCAATATCCATTTCTTTATAATTTACAACACTTATTTCCACAAGTGTATGCGAAATAACCTGCTAAGAGTAAAGCTGGGATAGCAACTATCCAATCACCTTTAGCTAATTCCCAACCTGCAAATAAGGCTACCGGATAACCCACGTAACACTTACACATATTTAAATATTTTTCCATATTTTCTAAAATTTAGTTTTTAACGAAATTATCACATTTCTACCTGGAGCTGATATACCAGATGCAAACGTTCTATAATGTTGGTCTAGAATATTTTCTATCCCTAATTGTATTCTAAAGTTATCATTAACTTCATATTGTAGTGAAGTGTTTAGTGTCCACCATGACGGGTATCCTTCTTCAGTACCTAACTCGTCATTATCTACCCCACTTGAATTCATATCCTCAATATATTTCCATCTAGTATATGTTCCCCAGATTTTATATTCCATATTACCAGTTTTAATCTTAAATAAAGATTTAGCAAATGCTGGTGGTATATGACCTAAAGGTTCATTATTAGTTACGTCCCATCCTTTTTGCCATGTGAAGGATTCTTCATAGAATAACCATGAAGTTAATTTAGATTTCATCACAAAGGAGTAACCATAAATATAAGCTTCAGGTGAGTTCATTAAAGTTTGAACATTTACCTCTTCATATTCGTGTATTTGAGAGTACCCTAAATCTTGCTTTACAATCGCATCTTTTAAGTAAGTGTAATACACATTACTAGTAGACTTTATCCGTTTCTTTTTCCATGTAATACTCATTTCACCATTATACGCATACTCTGGTGTTAAGTCTGGATTAGGTATAACCATATTACCTTTCTTAACAAATACTTTACCATAATCATCTATGTTTGGGTTTCTAAATCCTGATGAGGCAACCCAATCAAATTTCCATTTTTCCGATGGTTTATAAATTAAATTAAGATTACCTGTAAGAGCTCCATTATTAAATTCAATCTCATCTGTTACAAATACAGGGTCTGTTTCTCTAAATACCATATCACCAATCACCCTTGAGTATCTTAATCCTGTGTTCCAAACAAAGTGTTCATTTACTTCTTTTTTATATGAACTATATAAAGCTGCTGTAGATAGATTACTACCACCTGATGGGTATCTTGTTTGAGTACCTTCTGTTGCTGTTGATAGTACATTGTTATGTGTTAATTCTAACCCATAAAATAATTTATCTAATGAAAAGTCCCAATTTAAACTAAACACATCTACATCAATATAGGTGTTATTATATTCATCTGATTGGTACTTCCTAGTAATTCTATCTTCTTCTATAAATTGATATGCTGCTGTTAAGTTATGACTGTTAAAAAATTTATTATCAGTGTATGTGTTTATATCTAACGAAGACATAAATCTCGTTTGAGGTCCGTATGACCATTCACTCCATTTTAAGTTACCATCACTATACTCTTGTAAATTATCATATCTTGGTATATTAGTTGTGGTAGAGAATTGGTTATTAAATCTTACAAACACATTTTCCGAAACTCTCCATGCTGTATTATTTAATATATCGATTTGTTTGTACCCTGTACCTACTTGAATGTGTGGGTCTAAATTTTCTACCATTACATCATCATCCATATAGTGATGTATTAACCCCCAATCATCATATCCATGTTTTCTCCACTGACCCATTCTAAGATTACCGTATTGGTTTAAAGTAACAGATAAAAAGTTAGCAAGACTATTCCCACCAATATTATTATCAAAATGAATTGAATACTCGTTCGCAGCACTTCCATATCTAAACTCCGCGTTTGTTTCATAATATGTCTTATCGTTTTTACTAAACTGTGGTTTTTTAGTGTAAAAATGAACCACACCTCCAAGAGCATCACTTCCATATATTGTTGATGACGGTCCGAACACCACCTCTACTATTTCTAAAGCATTCGCATCTACTGTTAGTGCATTTTGTAAATGACCTGAACGATAGATTGCGTTGTTCATTCTAACCCCATCAACTACAAGTAAAACTCTATTTGCTTCAAATCCTCTAATAATGGGAGACCCACCACCTAATTGTGATTTTTGAATAACCACACCAGGATTTACTGTAAGTAAGTCTGCGGTTGTAGATGTATTAGCATTTTCTATTTGTTTTACATCTAATGAATTTATTTGATAAGCTACATTATCTCTCTTTTCCCTAAACTTACTAGCTGATATAACAACGTCATCCAAATGTAATGATGATTGAGCTAATAGAATTACATAATCTTTTTTAGCCATTTCATTTTTAGTTATCTTACGTGTTTCATAACCTATAAATGAAATTTCTAATACTATGTCATTTGAAAATTGTGATAAGTCCGCTTGTCCGTTGATATCTGTAGTGGTTCCTTTTCGGATGGAATCTTTATAGGTGACACTACTACCTTCACTGATTAGTAACTGCTTGGTCACTATATTAGCAAACGGTATAGGTTCTAATGTTTGTTGGTCTTTAAGTTTTAAAGTTTGTCCTAGTGCTTTACCTGAACCTATTAATAGTAAAAAGAGGATAAATAAATATATCCCCATTATCTTTATCTGTATTTTAGTTATATCTCTCATAGTGATATGCCATCTTTTTACCCTTCCCATTCTAGGCCAAAGAATTCATAATTCTTTTTAACACTTTCGTCATCACCTTCAGCCTCTATACATTCGTCCTCATCTTCATATATTGCATCAGGTGGACAAGCTGGTATACAAGCACCACAATCAATACATTCATCTGGATTAATGTAAAGTTGTAATCCTTCTACACTATCTAGTGTTTTTACTTCAGCACCTGCTCCATCAACATCTATTGGTCCATGTATACAATCTACCGGACATACCGCAACACACGCTGTATCACACGTACTTACACATTTATTTCCTATTATAAAACTCATT
>TARA_R110002020_G_scaffold403304_5_pt1 | contig 21418 bp, 32 predicted proteins | sample TARA_R110002020 | Tara Oceans TARA_R110002020 (sample SAMEA4396489) | marine metagenome | biome: Westerlies Biome; feature: [MES] marine water layer (ENVO:01000295) within the mesopelagic zone...; material: water (ENVO:00002006), including particulate matter (ENVO:01000060) such...
TTCTCTTATTTCTTGGGTCTTGCTCACACCTAACAAAGTAATAAATGTAACCTCTTTGAGAATCAGAAACCTCACCAACAACAAAGCAGAACGCACCTGGAATAGCATCGGTCTGAGTCAATGGCTCTCCTGGTATGGTTCCTTTCACGTTCTTAAGCACACCAGATGTTCCCCCACCACTCTCACCAAGTGTTACGTTAACAGCATCTTTAAGCTCCCCATTTTTAAGCAGACGCTCATGTGCATCAGAATTGATGAACTTTGGTTGTATCTTATCTATAGCCATTAGAACTTAGGTGCTTGCTTGTAATTCTTGCGGATTGTCTTGAGAAGTTCCTCCTTAGTGAATGACTTCATTCTAGAGTTCGCCTTTCTTCTTTCGTTGTAGTACTCAGACCTAGCCCTAGCTTTTTCAGCGAGAGGAACAGATGACTTGCGCTCAATAAGCTTGTAGTACATATATGCAAGCAAAGCCTCTTCCACATAAACATGAACCTCTGGGTTCGTAGCTCTAGCCTCGTCAGCAACATACTCGATTACGACCTGCTTCATTGAGCTATCGCCTTTAAGTTCGATTCTGTTCTGGTCTAGGTTGATTCTGAACTCACCATAGTAATGACCGCCACCTACACCATACAGCCTTCCGTGGCTGTTGTCGTAGATATAGTTTCTAAACACGTATGAGTCCATACCATCGTTGATGCCATCAGCAGTGGATGGTGAGCCACTATTGGTAGCGCTCTTTGAATCCTCTCTGTCGAATAGCCCATCACCATCTGAGTCGTAGAAATTACCACCAGAGGTTGAGTATATCTGAGAGTAGTTTAGGTTCTTGTTTTCACCGAGCACATAGACAATCCCATCTTGCCCAACAACACCAATCTTAGTCCAGTCTACATAATCGTCTGGTAAAGGAACTGTGCTATTGCTTGTATCTACACTCAGCTTAAGAGAACGAATCTTCTTAAGCATGTCAAAGCCCATCTCTCTGAGCCCACGCTTAGCTACTGTTCTGATTAGGTTATCAGACGCTCTGCTCGCATAGTCATCGCTCTCAATAGATAAGATGAAGTCGTCTATGATTTGATCTAGTTGTACGTAATTGCGAGCCATTATCCGAATGATTGTTGAATGTTATTACTCTGTTGCTCTGTGTTGCTATAATTAACAATGGCCTGCTCCCTTAGATTTACACCAATAAGCTCTGCAATCTCAACTACAAGCATAGAGATATAATGATCTGATAGCTCAAAGTCGAAGCTGTTCTGTGGACTATATGTCCCAGTAATACCAACACCAAATGAAGGTGAGTTGGAAGACGGGGTTCTAGTGTCAGCCTTAATACTCTGGGGGAACTTGTAGTACTTCAGTCTTATCCTCTGGATGCTCTGCGGGAACACCTCGACATCCTTCGACACCAAAGCAATCGGGTAGCTTTCCGTTGGAGCACTGATATTATTCCGAAGCATACGATCAATCTTATCCTCATCATAGCACATCTCAATCGGTGTTCTAGTGGACTGACCAAGTATAATATCTCCAAAGGTAGTAGCACTGATAATACGAGCAACATCGTTTGGTTTAGCAAAGACCCCTTGGTCTTTCTGGATGACTTCTGTTTTTGCAAAAGAAGAAAGGTCTTCATTGATTCTTTTAAATAGAGACTTATCTCTGCCTGGGTCAAACTGAGCCCTGGCGTTTCTGTGCGCATCTTTCAGATCGTCAAATAAACGATTGAATAAGTTTATCTGCGCAATGCCAGCCATACTATTGAATACGTCTGGCGTAACAAAACCCTGCTGGTCCTTGTTGACCAGATCCTTCAGTGTTTTATATACTACGTTCACGCTTGCCATAGCACAAATATACAAAAAGAAAGAGCCCCATCGCTGGAGCCCTATCTTAGTCAAGTTGTTATGTTTTATCGTAGTTGTCTCTCTACCTCTTCTACTACTGCTGAAGCAGCATCAGTGAGACAGTATCGTACAAATACGTCAACAGGATCCTTACCAGCTGGCACAGACACGATCATCTTACCACTATCAAACCAGTACACGCCATTGTCACGCATGCTGATGATCTGATATTTCTTAGCCTGAATGATCTTAGTTTTCATCTCTACAGCTGGATTGTCAAACGCTTGGATGAAGTTCTTTGGGTTTCGCTTAGCAGCAACCATGAGATCATGCTTAATCTCAGACACTGGGCGATCAACACTAATGCCCATTGCCACGGCTACAGACAAGAGTTCATCAAGCTCCTTAGTACGGATTAAAGTAACAGCATCGTGAAGTTCAAACTCTTTGTCAAGACTGATTTCCTTATCCTTAGATTTGTCTACAAGCTTAAATCTTTTACCCCCGTTGGATACATTATCTGGATGCTTTAGAAGATATTCAGTAAGGTTCGGTTGATTGGGGCGAGCAAACAGTTTCCCTTCAACAAACATGATTGCCTTTCGAACAGAGTTATTAGCTTGTTCATCACGATAAATAGATGGCTCATTAGGGCAGTATCGAATCTCACGGAGCTTACCATTCTCTAAGATAGTTACATTCTTCTGTTGCATCAAGAAGATAGCACCAGACTTCTTAATCGTTTCAAATTCAAGAATCTGATTAGGCTTGATGTCTTGCTTTACTTTGAATGTAGACTTAGTTGATGATGTAGAAGACTTTGGGGCTGGAGCCTCCACTGTCGATGTTGAAGCAGTTTTTTCTACCGCTTTCTTTGCAGAGGTCCCTCTGCGTTGAGTTGTGTTAGACATTATTAAATAGAATTAAATGAGTTAATAAAAGAAAGAAGAGAGGCTTTCGCCCCTCTTCTAAAGATTAGTCATGATTATGCATCAAGAGTAATAGCACAAGCAGATGCTGTTCCGAGGTAAACAGAGTTTACATCATCAGCAACAACAATAGAAGCACTATTTCCGAAGTTAATCTCGTTAGCAAGAGCCTCAAAGAAAGCCTTCTCTCCGTCAGCAGCAATAGTGACAGCAACTGAGTCAATACTAGCGGCTTGTCCAACACCAAGAGAACCTGGTGCGAACTTCATTTGAATAACGCCATCAGCAGCACAAGTTGCAGACTGTAGCCTTCCCAATGGGAACATTGCAGCGTCATCAGCTGCATCAACAAACACTAGGAATTTATTACTAGCAGGTACGTTCATCGTTTCTAATTTTTAATAGGTTAATAATTACGACTTAAGAACTACGTGTTGGTTAGCTGCACGAGTAATCAAGTTACACTCCGAACGGTAGTTGAAACGAGCAACGTCAGTACCATCAGTCTTGTAACCAAGAACTCCACCACCAGTCACCCAGTGCTCAAGCTCACGAGAGTATCCATTAGCAGACTTGTAGTTCATCTCAAGAGCTGGAGCCTTAACACCAGTCTTAGCGTCAGCAACCTGAGTCATTGGAACCATAGCTCCTTTGAATACTGGTGTGCTGAATGCACCAAGAAGAGTAGGGTCGTTCAACAGCTTCCAATCATGCTTGTGGAAAGTGTAACCACCACGAGTAAATGATTTGAATCCAAGCTGAACTGCCATATCTGGGCTGTTGTTAAATGCACCAAACTGACCAGGAAGACCAGCAGTTACTGAGGTAGCAATACCAGAAGCAACCATGTCATCCATGTTCAATGAAGTCTGAGTGTTAACGTACATAGCGTACTCAGAAGGAGCACCTTGCTTATCAAGAAGAAGGATGATTGAGTCAATGTCAGCCATTGAATCAAAGTCACCAGTAGCGGTGATACCACGGTCTTCAACAGCAGCGAAGTAACCTTCAGAACCTGTTACAGTTCCAGATGAAAGATCAACACCTCCAGAGCTAACTCTTTCAGAAAGCAACATCATCATCTCACGTTGGTTCATGAAACGCTTACGAGTATCCATCTCACCCTTAACGAACCAGCGGTAGTCACCGTTGCCTACGTCGATCCATCCGATGTTAGTAGCCTGTGAGCCGTTAACAACAAATGACTCTTTAGTAATAATGAAGTCGTTATCACGCTTCTGAACATCGTTCTGATAGAACTGACTTGGTTGATCAGTTCCTTGAGCGTAGATGTTACCAATAACGATTAGCTCAGTTGCACTATCTTCAGCAACAACAGCAGCACCGTCAAGAGTTTTAACATCAACTTCCTCGTTAGCATCATCCAGATTAGTAACAACAAGTCGTTGTCCACCTGGAGTCAAAAGAACATCGTTCAATCTAACAGGATTGTCTGTGCCAGATGTGTATGCAGCAACAGTGAAGTGACCAGTAGAACCAGAATCAACACCACCAGTTGAAATAGCAACTTTCTTGTGAAGTCTTCCTTCTTCCCAGTATTGTACTTGGTCAGCAGTACCAGCGTTTTTAACAGCGCCAGTTAGTTCGAGGAATCCAGTGATACCTTGATCACCGTAAGTTTGGATCAAAAGATCACGATTGTCAGGCTTGGTTGGATCAATAAGAGATCCAAGAGATACGTATGCGTCTGGGCTTGTTTTCAACAACGCAGCGATCTCACTAGAGCCTTGATTAGCAGTAATAGCCATTTTTTCTAATTATAAAAAGTTTATACTTTAAAAGTTAATCCACTAGATCCACCCATTGCTTCTCTTAATTGTTGAGCTAATGAGTTCCCCTGTGGGTTCATCCCTTGCTGGTTCGGTGACTTAGAATTGACATTTGCTGCACGGTCTACGATTCCTCGTTGACCATCTGACATACCCTGGCGATAAACAGACTGAACAATCGTTTCGATGTTGTCTGCCACAGCCCTGTGCATATTCAGCTTGTCAAAATCCCAACGTCCATCTTCACCAACGTAAGGGTCGAAATACTCGTCAAGACGAGAGTTTCTATCTGCTAGACTACGCTTGTAATCCTTACCAAGACCGAACGTAAACTTCTTCCCATTAGATAGCTCGAATTCAATGCCATCAAGGTTGTCTAGTTCTGCCTTCATAGTGGATACCCACTCGTCGTCAAACAGAGGTTGATCTTCACTAACCTGCTTATCTGGGGCACGATACTCATCTCTGAGTTGTTCGATATCCCTTCGAGCAGTATCACTGTCGATCTTTAGTTGCAACTTAGACAAACTAATGTCCTCGTCAGAGTGAATAGAGTCATCAAGCTTGTACTTGCTAGATAGCAAAGTGCTAAGCTCATCATTGCTTAGGTTTGGGTACTGAGCCGCCATGTTAACTCTAACCGCTGTGAAGTCATCCATTTCGGATGGGTCCAGCGATTGATAGGCGAACCAGTCTTGTGGGCTGCGTCCAGTCTCACTAACAAACTTAGCAATAGCCTCTACTCTTTCGTCAAGAGCTGACTGTTGCGGTGATGATAAATCGTCGAGACTACTAAATTCTCTACCAAGCTTTTCGCTTAAGTAATCAAGAACAGTAGCATCTAGATCGTCATCGCTATAATCATTGTTACTAGACTCACCAGTAGATGAGTCAGTAGAAGCGTCAAACGTCAAATTTTCTTGAGGCTGTTCGCTTGCAGTCTCTCGTCCAGCAGGCTCCTGTAGAGCAGGCTCTTGTGGGGTAGGTTCGGGCTGAGGCGCAGGTTGTTGCACAGAAGCAGCAACTTCAGATTCATCCACAAACTTAAATCCACCAGCCTCTGCTGATGTGTTTTCATTATTATCCATTGAATTAAAATTTAGTTTCTAAAATTATCTAGCGTAAGCCACAACGATAGCACTACCATCAGTTGTAAGCTTAGTAAACTTCCCGTGGAAAGTATCACCAGCAACCATAGTGATGGCAACGCCATCAGTTGCAATATGTTCGTAAGTACCATCGCCAAGAGCAACAGCCGCTGCCTTATTAACAAACGCAATGCCCGTTGTTGGGTTAATGTACTTTTGTGCAGCAGCATCATCAGCTAATCCACTTACATCTACAAATTGAGCTATACTTGAGAATAGCGTAACCGCACCACCAGTGTTACAATAAACAGCATAAAAGTGATCAGCTCTGTCATCAGCAACAGGCTCTACGTTTGCAGTACTTGCAGGAACGTAGTACAGCCTATTAATTCTATCTTCAGATGGATGTGCCATAACTCTTAAGCTTCGTAAAATACAGCGTACTCAACAGTAGCCGAACCGTTAGTGTCAATGTCAATATCAGCGTTAGTTGATGTGGTGTCAGCGCCCCAAGGCATGAACAACCAGTCACCAGCATACAGATACCCTAACTCAGTAGCACCTACCTTCACAAGGATGTAATCAGTTGGTGAACTGCTAGTATTTTTGATGTACACTTTGTGAGCTTTGTTGTCAGTGTATTCAGCAGCATTAAGGAGCAGAGTGTTAGTCTGTGCTCCGCTATAAAACTTTCTACTAACGCCAGTTGTCTGGTCGAGGGTGTCGCTTGTTGCTGCCTTATTCAACTTAGTCGCTACAGACAATGCAATAGCGTCATTCGTGATGTTCGGGCTAGACAAAGAGAGCGAAGCTGTTATTTGTGGTGTTGTTGCCAATGCCATGTCTATAGTGTTTTTTTAGTTATTATGCAAATATAAGTAGAATTACTTACGATATTTTTTACCCTTTCCCTTTGGATCGGATCTTAGAGGCTTCTTTCTTGCCAAACTCACTGTTCACTCTAGCCATTGCCCAAGCGTGTTGTGATGTTTTAGGTCTGTTGCCAGATGACATGTAAGCAGCCAACCCTCTTTTGTATACTTTCTTTTCAGCAGAGTCTAGACTAGAATAACCTTTCCCTTTTTTCTTAACCTTTCCCCCGTCTTTCAGGTACCCCATTTTATTTCTAACCTCTTCAGGTAGTTTTTTCACGCCTGTCTGATTTGCTTTTGGCTTCTTTAATGCTTTCATATCTTGTCTCTTTGCTTCATCAGTTCCTTAAGTCTTGCCTTTACTGCTGTCGGGAAGGGTTTCTTTTTCTCGCCACCTCTGTACTTATCATAGATTTTAGCGATCTGCTCCATCAGTTGCTTTCGCTTTCCCTTGTCAGGAGACCCCTTCAGGTACTTCTGATTGAACTTCATCTTAGCCATGTGTTGCAATTTTAAACTGTGCTTTCTTTACAGCACCAGGGTGAGGCTTGTAATCCCCTTCCATGAGGTAGTACCTTCCAGACTCTTCCATCCAGTGATAACCATCTGGTGCTGGGACGCTAACCTTCTTATTGCTAACCTTTAGTTTTTGTACTTTTTTCTTTGCTTTCATAGTTTGTTTTTTTTCGTTCGGATCTAACTTTAAGAGCCCTTTCAATATTGTACCATATAAGCACACAACCTCCAATGACCCCAACCGTCCAAGGGAGATACTCCTTAATCACAGTAATAAGTCCTAGCACTGCAACTACGTTAACAGACACCCATTCTATCGCTTCTTCTGGTTTTACCATTTTTCTTTGTTTGCCCAGTACGCAGCAGACATCTTCCCCTTCTTAATATTCTTAGCGTGTCTTGCCTTGAAGCTGGCTCGTTTCTTTTTTCTTGACTCGGTTGGATTAGACTCAGTAACAGTATCAGCCCCTTGCTCGCCAAAGCGAATAAGTTTAGTCTTATCACCCTCCTTAGCTAGAACAATGTGAGACTTTTTAGGGTGCCCAGGTGTAGCCTTTGGCTTATTCACGCCTTTAAGGTTATACTTCTTGAGCATATTCTTGATTTTGTTTCTTGTCTTGTCGTCCACCCTTAAAAATTTAAGCTAAATCTGTTACTGTTATAGTTACTTCTTCACCCCTTTCTAATGCCTCAGCAATAGGTGGGTACACATCGAAGTAAGCCTCTGTTGATCTACCTATGAACCCATCCTTGTACTTGCCTTTATTTTCTGTCTGAGTTTTTCCAACCAGGATGCAACCACCAGTGTGCTCATCAGTATTGCCACAATGAAGAAGTACATACTTGAAATTAGGAATATCACGAAGCCAGAGCATGCCTTTATGAATACTCTTAAAACGATTTTTATATTTTTCATGAAATCCACCTACGGTTCTTAATGTAATTTTGTATTCCCCATCTGGGATTCGAGTCTCTCCTTTAATCTTCTTCTCTCTGTGCTCGTCTTCAAGTGTATAAGACAGGAACTTTCTGCCGCTGTCAGTGACCTCAAATAAGATTCCGTTTGTAGAATCTTCTTGTGATGATATACGTAATAATTGTAGTTTCATATTACCCTTCGTAGTTTTCTATTAATAGTAAAAGATCGGCTGTATTGACAACCTGATCTACGTTTAAGTCCCATTTAGCTGGAGATACTTGGTAATAGTAAGAATTTACGTTTGGGTAAAAGGTATAGAATACCTCAAAAAGATCTGGACATTCAGGACAATCACAGTTATCTATATAGTTATAATCTAAGAACGACCATTGAGTTCTAGAGTAAACAGCTTCAGAAGGAGTAGTTATTTCTAGTGTTAGTTCAACTACTCCATCACATTCTAAGTTGTCGTCTAAGTCGTATAGCTTTGGGTTTGCTTCAGAACATTGTAGTACATCATTTATGTACCAGTCAAATGTGTACCCTAGTGTATCTGTTACTACATCCCCTGTGTTAGCTATAAATAGCTCTCCGTTAACTAGAGATATATGTCCTAGGTTACTAGCTCCCCCAGTAATGTCCTGGTAGTAGTTATTAAATGCTGGTAATACGTCTGGAGTAGTTACACCATAAGCCGATAAAAAATCTAGAACATCTAGAGTATTATAACCTGCATCAAGCATTCTAGCTGTTATTTCTTCGTGAGATAATTCCTCTGTGTGTTCAACAGGTTCTTCTTTTAAACAAGAAGCCATGAACAATAGAATTATTAGAAAGGGTATCCACTTAAGTATCTTCATTACAGTCTTATTGTTTAAACTACATCGTCTATCATTATGGCTATAGGCTTTTGAATTGTAGCCCCTTCTGGTACTTCTTGGGCGATAGGTAAAGACTCCGCTTCTTCGTAGCTGTTAGCTTCTACCTCATCCATGACAGTGTATATAACCGTAGTTTCTCTTTTGTAAGTTTTCATCTTAGTAATGTTTACGCTTCATAAAGCAGTTAGTTAACCTTGAATGGAAACCGCTGTTAGTTGCTTTTGTCAAGTCTAAAACTAAATCGGCGTTATTGCTATCGTATAAAATATAGAAACTACTTGCATCAAAACTTTCACCCGTCAAAAAAGCACCTCTAGTGCTACCTGACACGGAAGAATCAAACTCAAAAAATTCATCAGCCCAAACCATGTCAAGTTGCACCCTAACACCGTGTGCGTTGTTTAATTCGCCCGTATCCAAAGGCATCCAACCCGTATAGCCGTGGTGCGTACCGTTAATATATGTAATCCAATCGCTCCAACTGTTGCCCGATGTGTTTAGGTTGACTTTACCACTGTCGTCTTCGAATTTTACAGTGAAGCCAAACCCAGTTAAATGGTCTATAACATAGTAAGGTGTTGCACTTGCGCTTACCCAGTTGTGATTATTCCAGTCTACATGTGCATAAAGGTTAGAACCTACTGTAGCGTTTGAAGCGTTTCCTTGATCGTCTGTATATCTAAACTTATTACCGAATGCGTTGTTGCTTTCTAATATAGTTGGGGCTACTGCATCTGACGCACTTGTTCCTGTTGCTGGCGTTCCTCTTACAAGTGCCTGTGTAGCATCATAGTCTATCTTAGCATAACTAACAGGATAAGCTGGATTTGTTCTGTTGTAGTTTCCAGAAGTAAAGTTATGCCAACTGTCACCTGAAACAAAACTAACATTAAATGAAGGGCTAGTATCTTTATAGGCTATTCCAGAAGGTGAGACCACCGAAGGAGTGTTTATAGTCATCACATTTCCCGACACTACAACGCTGTTAACAACTACGCTAGGTAAAGAAATTGATGAGCATATTGGCCTATCAAATGTAGTGCCAGCCGAATCTTCCACCTCTGCATCACTTAGCTGTACTACTAAATTGTTCTTGTAAGCTACTGATTGCTCAATCTTCGTATCCTCTGAATTGGTTACGTCTACTACTACATCTGGGAGAGTAGTAATACCGCCTGATGGATAGCTTGTAATACTTAGCAATCCAGTTCCTAAAGTGTTATTAACTCTAACAGTAGACCATGCACATACAGCATTTTGGTTTGCAGGTATAACGGTTGATGTATTATTAACCTCAGTAATGGTAATATCTGGTGCTGTGAATGTAGTTCCAGAATTAATTACTTGTGTAAAGCTGCCATTCGAGTTTTGATACGAGGCTGGCAAACCTTCTCCTGGTGGTAAAACTGCTGATGCAACTATAGGTATAGTTGGGGTTGTATCAACAGCAATAGGAACTATTATTGGAGTGCCATCGTTAATTGTTATAGTAACTGTCATACCGTAATGTCTTCGTTCACCTTGAAGAGGCCAAACAAGTATGTCCTCACGATATTATTAAAGTTATTCTGTAAATCATACACGTAGTTACCAGAAGAGACCGCAGCCATCACTGCGGCAGTCAAAGAGACAGTTACTTTAGCATTTGACACGCCAGCATCATTGTCTGCAACAACAAACGAGAAGTCATCTCCAAGGATGACGTTATCATCTCCTTCAGATGTGTCGGTAAAGCGCACTTGCATCTCCCAACCAGTAGAGTTCATGGTCTGCCCGAAGTCAAGAGCCATAATGAAGGTGTCCCCCTTCCTGCATGTGATGTCTAACCTCGATGCGGTATCTAAATTTACTGTTGCCATTACTGATTGATTATCTTATTAATGAGTTCTTCATTTGCTTTTTCACGAGCCTCACCACTCTTCTCTTGAGCTTCTTCCAGCTCATCTCTCAATCCTTGTCTCTGTGAGATAAGTTTAGACTGCTTCACTGCTTGCTGATCAACACGCTGATCTTTACGATCCTCTTTGAGTACTTCGAGCTTCTCTTTAAACTCCTGCTCATCAGTCTTAAATCCAAGGGTTGCCTGAGCTCTGATCATCTCAATCTCCTTACGCATCTCATGCATAGAAGCCTCTTTCTGCATCTCAAGCTGAGCCTTAAGCTGAAGCATCTGAGCTTCCATCTGAGATTCCATCTGCATCTCTTGAGCTTTCATCTGTGCTGTCTGCTGAGCCACTTGTGATTGAATCTGTGCTTGGGCTTGAGAGTTCTGCATAGCCATCTGCTGATTCATAGCCATACGCTTCTTCCTGCGAACAACCAACAGCCTCTCTGCCTGATTAATATCTTTAAGTGATCTGATAGCAATAGCATCCTCAAGATCAATCTCTTTCTGAGCAAGTGACACCTGAATGTTCTGCTCAAGCATTGCTTTCTCGTAATCCTCCATCTCCTTCTGAACGACAACACCGAAGTTATACATAGGCATGTTGTCGAAGGTAGCAAGCAACGCCATGTTCTCGTTACCGATAGAATTGGCATATACTTTATATAGGGTAGACTCTTTAGGGATGACCTGTACACACTTCACTATGTCTTGACACACCTTCTTGAAGATGATCATTGAGGCATTAGTGATGTCGTAGATAGCATTGTTACCAGCCGATATAGCTTGCTGCTGAACACCAACAAGAGCATCACCTTTAGGTGTGCTACCATCCATAGCCTCGTTGATACCAGTAGCGTCACGAATCATTCTTAAGTAGTGATTATACAAACCAATAAACTCGTTGATGTTTCTGATGCTGTTCCCGATCTCTCGGATTGGTGGGTTCTGGAATCCTCCTTCTGGATTCTTAGAACGGTAGTAGAATACACCTGTCTGTTCGTAGATGTCGTGAAGCTCTAGCGGCTGTAGCTCACCACCCTTACCGAGCTGCACATTCTCCAAGCCCTCAACGTCGATAATCAATCCATCTGGCTTAGCTTTAGCTACTGCCTGCTGGATCTTCAAGTGAGTAAGCTGTAGCTGATCAGCGAAACCAATGCAGCTATCAGTCATAGACTTAGGGATCATATCCATAAGGTTCACAGCACAAGGAGAGTAAGACAGGCTCACTCTTGACAGGTCATGAAGGTTCTTAGGCATGTTAGTCTTTAAGCCATAGTTGAACAAAGCATCGAATCCAACAACGTATGAACCGCTGTAGATTACTTCGTTCTCCATCTTCGTAACCTCTCTCTTAAACACAGAGTTATCAGGCTCCTTATAGTTGTCTCCTTTGAAGTAAAACCCAACATTCCCATATTGGGACTCTTTAGATTCGTAGTACATGCAGTCAACAGACTTGAACTCAAAGTCAAGCACTGTTACCATGAACTCATCATACCCAAACTTATATCTCTTCAAGTACTCATCGTAAGAAGATTCATTAAGCTTAGTGATATCGTAGCTGTACTTGTTAGCTGCACCCTTGGCAATCTTCTTTAGCTGTTCTTCACTGATCTGATCACCAGCAAGTCTACGTAACTCACTGATAGTGATGCGCTTATGGTGTCCTGCGTAGATTAAGTCATTCATTCCTGGATCTTCGGTGTAGCTATGCACGAAGGTGTTCGGGTCTATGTATGACTCTTTAATTCCATAATTGGGATCGTTGTCCCGTTTTGCGATACCCATCCCGACAGTTACAAGATCGTTAACTATTCGTCTGTAGATGTCATCGTTAAAGTTGTTCCATTCCAGAGTTAAGTTAGTAGCTATCTGTGCTGCAATCTCTGATGAAGACTTAATGTTATTACCGATGAAGATCTCAGCCTCTTCTAGCGTGTCTGGAATTTTAGCCGCCTTGTCCTCTCCCTTGCCAAGCTTCTGCGTAATCTGTTGCATCTGCTTCTTGGCCTGCACTTGCATCTCAACCTTTCTTCGCTCTAAGTCTTTCTCTGATGAAGACAAAGGGTCAACAGCCTCTATGTTTGGATATGGCTTCTTAGAAAGGATCTTATTCACTACAATCCTAACGAACTTAGGGAGGATAGGAACAGGTGTGAAGTCAAGGTTCAAGAAGCTACCATCTCCGTTATTAGGATCAAGAGAAGTAAGTAGCTGCCTATAGATAGACGTATCTTGAGTACCGTTGGCGTACTTTCGGTTTCGGCTAAATACATTATGCCTCTTGCGCAGAAGAGAGTTAGACTTCTCCATCTCTCCCCACTGCTCAATGATTGCTTTAGCGTACTTTATTCCATACTCCTTCTGTTGCTTAACAGGGGCTGGTTGCAAGGGATCTGGGAAGCCCTTTTTGTTTTGTTTGTTACTAGCATTCATTACCTCGCAAATATAACGTTTTTATGAGTGGAAAGATTTCACAGGGTATTTACGGAAAAACTTCTTTTCAGTGAAGTCAGATTTAGTTTCCTCAATCTTTACTTTCTGTGCACCAAGAAGAGCCAAACCAGAACTAATAGTTAAATCATACTTGGTTCTGTTTGAAATCTTAAACCCTATCCAGTCTTCCAGCGTTTTGTTAAAGTGCATATTACCACACCCTCCCTCATCATCGATGACACCTACATGATCATGGATGTAGGCTTCAATAGCCTGAGCATGTGCTTGTATTACGTCATTAGAGTTTGATGGGATACCTTTAGTCTTCACATTTACTTTAGCGTTAGGTGTAGACAAATGTTCTGGTCTGCCGAGCAAGTAGCTATCATATCCTCTCTTCTCGAAGTACCTTACAATACCGTACTTGTTGTTCTCAACCAGCAGCGGGTATCCATAGTAAAAGGCAGCCTTCAGTACATCCTCATAGAATATGTCAGCAAGATCGGGGCGGGATGCATACTCAAGCACAAACATGTTTGATGGTGCATGCATATTGAACTTGTTATACAGATGCATCGCACCCTTAGAGCCCCTTCCGTCCACGGTTTGATCAAGATCATAACTATCGACCCCTCCAACACCAACGTGAGCATTGCAGGGTTGCCTCTTTCCATCCCTGCCCGTGTCAAAATTATTCCTGTCCTCTGGCTTTGGTAGCCACGATATTCTAAACCTACCATTAGGGTCTGGTGAGAACACAACCTCCTTGTCTTTCTCCTTCCAGATGAAGTTCCCCCTAACAACAGGGGATGGGTACATCGTGTTATTGTAGTCTATCTGCTGATAGATCTTCCCTACGTTGAAGATGCTCCCCTCGATACTATCTCTAAATGCTTCGTCAACGGTGAATGGGAACTGCCTAATGATTTCATTAAGCTGTTGCGGATTATCTTTTAAGGCATCACGCTCATTCATTAAGAATGTCCTAGCACCAATCTCAACCATGTCACCATCAATGCCCTCAATGGGTGACTCTGGATCCTCAGCTATACACTTGCCGTACTTATCAAAGAAACCCTCAAGCGAATCATAGGCAGGTACGAACAGTCTATATAAACCACTCACTGTCCTACCATTAGAGTTTCTTTCTAGCGGATCTGAGTCCTTCCATATACTCTTATACTCATCACCACCCTTGTCCATTGGGTTGACAGTGCTGCCTACCAGTGCCTTACCAATAATCTTCCTACCTACAATAAGACAGGTACGCTGAATCCTCCATGCCTCAACAATGTCTGTGGGCTTCTCCCACTTACCTGCTTCATCCAAGTACAAGATGTGTACCTTCTCACCATCGTATGCGTTGTTCGTGGTGTTCTTCCAGTTGATGATGGTGTTTAGTGCATCCCCTTTATTAGAGGTTTTGTTGTTCTTGGTAATCCTCTTTGATGGCTCACGGAAAGCCAGCTCCATACGTGGGTTGGTGGTACCATCCTGTATAGGTTTGAAAAAGAAAGGATAGTTCTTAAACATAGGGACCACCTTCTTCATGAAGATGTTCTCCTGTGCGTCCTTACCAGTCTTTGACTGAATACCTAGAAGCTTCTCTTTAACTTGCGTGGCCTCGTCAACAATGACAGCAGAGCAAATGTTGGTATAGCCAGAACGCCTACACTTAGTATAAAGCTGACCGATACAGCGAGGATCAGCCTCACACGCAGCCATGTGTATATAGATGTCTTTCTGGAACTCGTAATAGAATGGATACCCAATGTCGAGTTTCGACCATTGGAGTAGCATGTAGTGTCTACCCGTGATATACGTAGCGACCCCGTTGTTGTAAAACCAAAGGCCGTTGCGCCTGCGAGTAAACTCCTCTTCGATATAAGGAGTGAACCTCCTGCGGAACTCTGGCGGTTTGTCATACCACTCATCCATGCTTCTAATTCCCAGCAGCTCCGTTGGCACAGAAATCCTCGTCCACATCTGCAACCGCTTTGCTTTGTCATGGAAGAGTATTTTCTGTCGGGGCGGCTTCTTTGGAAGAGCAATGTGTAGCCCAGCAAGCTCGATGACATCTCCGTGCTTACCGTCACCTGCCAATGAAATAACTTTATCGTCATATCCTTCTACGTCAATTAGCATTACCTCAGTGTTTTATTGCGCCTAAGAACGACTTAAGCTCTTTAACAATGCTGTCCCTTCCGTCCTTATACCCGTCAAGATATGTAAGGTGGCTAGAGCTATACTCGTAGCAATCACCAGTACATATACACGTACCATTCTCGTCTGCGTTTGGGCACCCAAAGTAAGCGATGCTACTTTGAGAATGATTCAGCGAATCCTCCGCTGAAGTCTTTTCCTTCTTCGATTGTTCCATTTGATTCAAGTGATTTTATCATTTCTTCTAGGCGCTGCCTTTCTATGATTAATTCCTTACAGTCTACGGCTGTTTGCTTGATTGATTGTAGCTCAGCCTTACGAGCGCTACCGTTGATCTCTTGATCAACAGGTTTCTTCACCTCTTCAATCATATTGATGATGGCCTGCTCCATGCTTTGCATGAGCCTGCGTGATGCATCAATCGTTGTAAATATCTTCTTTGACATAAAGCAAATCCTCCGCTCTTACTCTGTAATATTCTTGACCATCAATAGTAACACGATAGTCCATGTTCTTCATGAACCCTACTTCATCACCAACCCTAATGCCTAGCTCATCAAGCTCATTACATTGCAAAGCAACAACGCCAGTGTTCACTGGTCGCTCTTCTAGTTCTAAGAGTTGTATAGTAGTGCTCTCTGGCTCTTTCTCTTCCGAGGTTGGAGTCAACAGCGTCCACCCAAATAGCGGTGTGATCTTACCATCACTGCCCTTATAGGCGAAGGCTTGGTTACTAATAGTGAAGTTAGGGTCTGTCTTAACGATATAATGGTTCTCGCTATCCTTTAGCTTCTGACCGCCCTCCATGACAACGAGGTGGTGGAAGTACAGTGTATCCCCTTTTTTAACGGGGTTCTTTAATCTGAGTGGCGACGACACGACCTTCCCCTCGACGCACCTATTTGAGAACTCATCCCACCTGGTATCTACGAAAAGTTCAAAGCCACCGTCAGTCTTAATAGTATCGTTAATAGGTTTATCTATCTCAACGATAAAGACATTCATGGTTTTCATACTAGAAATCTAAATCAAATTCAACTATGCATGGCATCTCGTCTATAGCTTTCCATAGCTGAGTGCCCTCTACGTTTTCAATGTAAATATAATATCTACACTTGTTGTGCTTAACAAGGTAGCGTTCATCCTGTACGATAGCTGTGATGTTCCCATCACCAGCCCTCATGCCTACATAATAGGCCATGCCGTTCTTCGGGTCCCGCCCGATAACGATCTTCCGTATCAATCCCTCCATCAGTTCTCAGGTAAGTCGTCGAAGTTAAACAGATTGGTGAACGGATTGTCGTTCCTGTGATTGTAGAACTGATCAATGAGTTCTTTAAGGTCTTCAAGTTCAGACCCATCATCTGCCCTGATAGCAAAGACAGTCTTCATGTCTACACCACCGTCTTCATTGATTGAGGACATATCCATAACGCCATACACTAGACAGTACATAGCTGTGTCTTCATATCCGTGCTCAACAGTTAGATTCCTGATATCTTCTATCTTAGAGGCTATAAGCTGTATAAAATCTTCTTGATTCATCTTTAATTAAGTATATTTGCTATAAACAAATATAATCAATTTTATGCCTAAGTCGAGGGTGGCAAAGTCCAAGATGTTCAGAGAGTCCTCAAAGCTTCATGATAGATATGTCGGTAAGAACTACATGAAGAATATCCGCAGGACCAGGAGTACAATAAAAGAAAGATATGACCTAAACTATGCTAAGCTAGAGTTCCTTATATGGGCGTATGACTTGGAGTTTTTTACGCTGGAGTATATAGGTCAAGAACTTAATCTTAACCCAAGGAAGTATTCTGAGACAACAATCTTCCCATTATCTAATAAAGGGTTGGTTTATAAGCACTTTGATAAGCTAACAAGCGTAAGCGACCCTGATGCTTATATGTTCAGGGATGAGACTAAGTACAGTTATAGAGTTAGGTATGCAATCACGCAAAAGGCGAGACTGATTGTACAGGACTTCTACCGAGAGCTAGAGGCTTAACGCCCCTGCCCACGGTATTTCTTTTTATAGTTCTTTGAAGTCGCATGACTGCTCGACTTACTTTTAGAATGCACCCCAGGTCTTCGAGCTCTACCTTTAGGTGAGAAGTTACCATTCTCTTTCTTCATCGCTTCATTGGCTTCAGGTAACCACCACCTGCCATTGTTTTGCCACCACGATCTGCTTCATTGCCTCTGCTCATATTTAAGCGAGCTTCTTTAACTAGCTCTTCAACTTCCATCTCAAGAGCCTTTATCCGCTGCTCAGCTTCTTGACTCAAGTACCCTCTACTCTTAAGTGCGAGCATCTCACGCTTCTTAGCAAGGATAGTATTCTTGAGGGTCTCTGGATTAATAGACTCACTAGAGTTTAACTTCCCTCCTTCAGCGTACTTCTCTTCTTTTTTCATCTTGGCACCGTACATCATCATTCCTTCTTTACGCATCTTTCCACCGAACATCATGCGAAGCTTTTCTTCTGCACCCATCTCTCTCTCTTCACCTTGCTCTTCCATCATCTCTTCCTCTGCACCTTCCATCTCTTCACCTTCAGACTGCATCTGCTCAGGTTGTTCTTCCATCTTCTTAGCGTCGAGGATGAAGTCACCATCTTGGTTCTTAATGATTGGGAAGTCTATGTCTTCGATGAGGTCTCTACCCTCGTCGTCAACATCAACAGCATATTCATTCCAGCTACCGTACACCTTTACCTCTTCACCGTTTGGTGCTTCGTAGATAACGAACTCACGAGAAGTGTCTTCTTCGTACATTACTGGTGAGGCATACTGACCAGTCATCATGAAACTGTCCTTATCCCCCTTTTTCTTTTTCATGGCTGCTTCAATAAGCTCAGCCATAGTACCCATGTTATTCATAGTTGTATTTTTTATGCTCGTGGTCCAGTTGTATTTTTTCTGGTTAAGTCTACTTTTGAGGAACGGCCAAATCCTGCGCTTCTTCTTATTTCATCAAGTAGTAGCTTATGTCTAGTTCTTCCTCTTTGTTGTCTTTCGTTGACCTTAAGTTTAGGTTGCTCTGTCGATATTCTAGAAGGACCCCTAGGGTCTATTTTCTCCTCTATGTTTCCTACAGCTTCTTTTTTCTCCTTCAGCATTTTTTCCTTCTTCTTCCTCTTCATGTATTCTTGCAGTCCTTCACGGATGCCTGTCATCTCTTCTTGCTTTAGAGGTCGGAAGTACTGAGTAACACTCGACCTACCACCTTCTTGATATTTCTTTACGCTCTTCATATTAATACCCTATAAATACTTCTACCTTGCACTCTGCTGTATCAGCCTGTGCTTTAATACTGTCTAGCTGTGCAATACTTCCACCACCCGTGTCTGCTTGATCTAAGAAATACACGAAGCTATCACCAGCAGCAAGCTTAAGCTTAGATGAATCACTAGAAACAGCAAACGTAAGGTTGACGAAGTTCGTAGCATCAATGTTCGTAACACGAAGGTACTTCATGTCCCCATCGTCGATTGTACCCATAGCTTCAGATCCAGAAGCCCCAAACGTAATAATGTTCACTGGACTAGCTGTCTTAACAGATATCACAGTCTGATATACATTATTAACTGAAGTGACAGAGTTAGTGATAGTATTACCTAACGACTTACCATTGATAGTAACTGCCTCAGTGATTGTTGATGTTAATGTAGCCATGCCTGTTGTTTAACACAAAGATATTACTTTTTACCTCTCTTCTTTTTAGAGATATCTATAGCATATATCGCTCTCATATAAGTATAGTTTTTGTGCTTTTACAACTGCTTACTGCGCCTTACTCATCAGCTGTAAATACCACAGCTGCTTGAGTTTGAACACCTTCAAACCAAAAAACTGACCGAAGGTGCTAAATGCCCTCGCAGTTGCTTAGCAAAGTTACAACTTTTTTCTGTCAAAGTCAAGCCTTAAAGTAAAGCTTCTAAAGAACAGCGTTAATGCATTAGCACATAGTGGCTTATGGAGTTTTAAGCAGTTCCTCTTGCCGTTTAGTGAGAGATCAAAGGGGCTAGAAAACAGCATAAAAGCAGCTACGCACTGGGGAAGCATTGCTAGGGGACAAAATGCATAACATATATAGAGGAGTACAGCTTCCGATATCGTGGCTAACGCAAAAAAGCTGGGTGTAATGTGTATCGTGGGGATTATACGTACTACTCGACGACGCACGTTGCATACCGAAACGGGATTCCCCACCCCCGTGGGTGCTTGCGTTCGTGCGTTCGCGTCAGCATTTCAGCTTTTGCCCTTGCCAGTAGCTCGCCCCTTTCTTGCTGGGTTAACTTGTTTGCATGGTAGGGGCACAGCAACTAAATGTACATCCGCACGCTAACTGAAAGCGAAAGCATAACGCCCCCTTATTATGTACGCGTGCGAAAGGACTCGGTGACAATCCCCCCTCCTTACATACTCACTCCTTAAACATCACGCACCCAGGGACGCACTACATCGACCCAGGGAAGCACCCTTTGGCTTCTTCTTATTTAGAATCATTCTAAACTTCGCTCTGTAACCCCTATGAATCCTGCAATCTTAATTTTTTTTTGCTCAAGCACTTGGAAATAAGAAAAAGAGTCCCCTATCTTTGGAGGGTCGAAAGCATCGGAGCTGCGACATTCAAAACACACCGACATGAAAACCCAAGCAAACATTAACCAGTTTCTAAACTTGAAATTCCATATCATTGAAGCGCTCAAGGCTCAAGGTTGCAGGCCGAACTGGATTTATCCCTGCTTAAAAGGGCTTAATATTCATGAAATGCATTTTCAAAAATAGCCGAAACGCTCTCAGGAGCGTCTACGGGGGATGAACTACCCGTACTGATGAGGCAGTTCTTCATATTCAAAACACACATAATTATGACTACTCAAGAACTAAGGGCATACCGTGCAAATTTGCGCACATGGTACAAAAGAGCTACACCCGAGGAAATCGCAAGTGGCATGATATGGTATTCGGAAGCGCAGGTCTTCTCACACGGTCTAGCGAAGAAGCATTGCCTACTCTCATTCATTTCAGCAGGTGTTTTATCAATTCTTTCTGTAAATAACAAGTGGCCAAGAAACAAGATCGATGCGGAAGCGGTAATCGTTGCATGGCTTGCAGGTGCTACACCCGAACAAGTGAAAGTTTGCACGTACAATAAGAACAAAGAAAAAGCGTTCCGCTTGTTGTTAGGTACTGACGAACTCACCACAGATTCACCGAAGACCTACGCATTCGCTCAGAACGTGGGTAACCTAAGCGCTGACCATATAACCATTGACAAGTGGCACCTTAGAGCGTGTCAAACGACTAGCCTTTCGGCTAAGGACTGCAAGACCTCAATTACCTCCAAGCAGTACAAAGAAATTGAGAGAGAGACCGCAAAGGTAGCGCATGAATACGGGCTGAAGGGGTACGAGTTTCAAGCTATTGTATGGGTGACTATTCGCAACCGATGGATGAATAATTGAGAAGTATTTTTTCAAAAAACAAAAAACAATGAGCGCATACAAGACCTACAGAGCAGAATGCTCAATTCCGAACTATAGAAGCGACTACTTCGAGAGCCAAGCAGAGGACCTTATAAAGGAATACTGCAAGGAAGTGCACAATGAATTCGGATTCACGGTGTACGAATTCGACGGACTATCGGAAGATGAGTACGACTACCTAATAGATATTTCATATTATCAAAACATGCCCGAAGAATATCATAGGGACTAAACCAAAAATTAAACACATAAAATGAACAAGGAATTCTTTAACTTATTAAACACTACACCTAAAAAAGAAAACACAATGAAAGCACAAACAGTAAAACACCTCCTAAGTGGTGGTAAAATAGCATCGGTAACCTTTATTAAGAAGAACGGTGAGACCCGTATAATGAACTGCCGAATTGGTGTTACCAAGGGCGTAACGGGCAAAGGTATGAAGTATTCACCTGAGAAAAGAAATATGCTGACAGTTTACGATATGCAGAAGAAGCAGTTCCGCATCATTAATGCGAGCACAATTACACAAGTGAAGTGCGACGGTGTAACCTTAAATGTAAACGGTATCGTGTAACAA
>TARA_R110002020_G_scaffold184548_3_pt1 | contig 21386 bp, 32 predicted proteins | sample TARA_R110002020 | Tara Oceans TARA_R110002020 (sample SAMEA4396489) | marine metagenome | biome: Westerlies Biome; feature: [MES] marine water layer (ENVO:01000295) within the mesopelagic zone...; material: water (ENVO:00002006), including particulate matter (ENVO:01000060) such...
CCCCACCCCTTATCCAACTCTTGTAAGTTGCCCTTTTTGTATTAAAGGTTGTGTGGCTTGTGATGATGGATTGATTGAAATAGATAATAAAGAGGCATGGGCACAAATTCAAAGACCCCATGTAATTAAATTTCTAGCAGATAATATTGATACTGTTAGTAAAGAACTATCTAATTTATTTAATTGTAGCCCAACAATTAATACTAAGAAAAATGTATATAAAACAGATGTTCCTGGGAAATGGACTCTATTAGAAATAACAACTACAGAAGGTAGTATTTGGATAGCCGTTCCTGTAGAAAAAAGAAAACCAGAATATTTTTATTCAGAAGGAGAGATGAACAGATGGTTAGCATAAGAGAAATTAGAAGAATATTTAGCACAGTAGCACCAGAAAGACAACTAACGCCAGAAGCAATGGAAGAGATACAAAATAGATCATCAATGCTTATTGCTCAATTAGCGAAAGTGTCTAATGAAATTGCTGATTTAGAAACTAAGAAATGTAGATTAAAGGGGCAACACGTCCAAAGAGCATTTCTAATAATTATGGATAATTCATTGAATGAATTATATAACTTTGGAGAGGAAACAAATGAATGAAGAAAATGATAAACAGGTAGAAAACAATTTAGATATGAATGAAGTAATGAATAAGTGGACAGAAGGTATTAGGCAAAATACATTGCCAATTGAATCAATCCTAGTATTAGAAAGAATATTTAGATTTCTAATTAATGACTATGGGCCAGTAATTGTAAGTACTATTTGTAGTAATGAACTTCAACTATTTGAACAAATGACAGGGAAAGCTACCACAGATGCGATTCCAGAAATACAAACGGAGGAAGAATAATGGTTAGACCTAAAACAAACAAACAACTATTACAAGAGGTAATTCAAAGGCTAGATGTGATGGATCAAAGGATGGCTTTACTTGAACAATTAATAAATAATTTAAGACCAGTTCAACCAAACATGACAAATCTACCACCACCTATGTATTTTTCTTCAAATGATGAACCAAATGGTGATTTTGAAAACTTCATGGAATTCATAAATAGAATGTTTGATAAAGAATTTGGATTGTGATATAATGAAATTTAGCGAATTTGCAGAATTAAATGAAGAATTAACTAATATAGCATCAAAGAATAAAAAAGTAGGAGCTATTGTCAACTTGTTTGGTAAAGCCTCTCTACAAGAAAGATCTTCAATGATTAGTCTTTTTACTTTAGATTTCCCAAATATTGGGATAGGAGAATCTGGTTTAATTAAAAGGTTAGAAGAATATTATCAATTAGGTAATGATGAAATTAAAGATCTAATTGATCATTACCCTAGTCTTTCAGAAGTAATAGAACTTTTTGATAGTGATGCTGAAGAACCAGCAGATAATATTGATTTAATAGAAGCTTGTAGTTTCATGTATCAAGATAATCATGATGAAGCATATAGATTATTTTTTAGAGCATATGATAATACCCCTTTGGTTGGTAAGAGATGGTTAATCCGTTTCTTATTAAAAGAACCTAGGAACGGTGTTCATAAAGGGTCAATTATCAAATCAATAGCTAAACACCATAAGAAAAAACAAAGTCTAATTAAAAAGGCTTCTATGAGTAATACGCTATGGTTTATTGATAATCAATTAGATTTAGGAAATGAGTTAGATTTAACTGTTCCTCCTGGAGTTTTTAGAAATCCAATGTTAGCAAAAGGTCAAAAAGAAACTCCAGTTATTAACGTTCCTTCAATTATTGATGTGAAATATGATGGTATTAGAACACAGATTCATAACGTTGATGGAACTATAATGATATGTAATCGTAAGGGTAAAGATATAACTCATAAATTTGATGATATTGTAGATGATCTTAAAGAATATGGACCCGTAGCAAAAAATTATGTTGCTGATGGAGAAATATATCCTGTTGATATAAATGGTAAGCCAGATGAATTTAAAAAAATAATGAGTAGAATTCATGGTAAAACTCAATCTGTAATATTTAGAACAGAAGTAAAGCTTAAGTTATTTGATTTGCTTTATTTTAACGAAAAGGATATAGCTGAAACAACTTATCAAAACAGGCTTAAACTTCTACAGGAAAATTTTGATCATGAAATAGTAGCCACTTCTATAAAGACTAACTCAACACAAGAAATGTTAGGATATTATGGTGCTGCTATTGCAGATGGATATGAAGGCATAATTATTAAACCCTTAATTGGAAAGTGGATAGCAGGAAAAAGATCTAATGATTGGATTAAGTATAAACCTGCTAGAATAGAAGTTGATGCTGTTATTACTGGTGCTAGTTATGGTAGTGGTAAAAGAGCAGATGTATTAGCTACATATGAAATAGCCCTTGAAGATAATGATGGTAGTTTAATTTCTATAGGTTCAGTAGGTTCTGGATTTTCTGATGAAGATCTAACATTCTTTACTGAACTTTATAAAGTAAGCGATCCCAATTCAATAATTATAGAAGTAATAGCAGATATTCTAACAAAAGATAAGTTAGGAAATTTAGGTCTTAGATTCCCTAGGTTTATTAAATATAGAGATGATAAAATAACTCCAACTAATATAATGGAAGTATTATAATATGACTATGATGGAAGGAACAAATACATTATTAACCGAATTATTAAAAGTAATTAAAAGAAGTAATAAAATATTAGTGATGGTTAATGTTGTTAACATAATGACAATGCTAGTTATATTATATATGGTGGTTAAATAATGTTTACAAAAGAACAACTACAGGGGATTTTATTATCCTTAGCAAGACCAGAAGTAACTTTTTATAGATCAGATAGTAATGATGCAGGTCAAACAATTAGGTTAAGGGTAAACTTTAGAGCACAAAGCGATTTCCTTCATGCTATTGAAAGAACATTAGATCAATATCAAATTGAATATGTGTATAGAGAGAGTGAAGGCGCTAATAGAAATAAACCTCTGCTTTATGTAGGTAAAAGAGAAAGCTTAAATAGATTAAGCAGACTATTACCAGACCTATTACCTTCATCAAATAATCAATGGGAACCATTTTTAATAGCGTTAGAAAAAGTAATAGAAGGGCAGCATCTTACCATAGACGGTATGACTTTAATTAAGGAGGCCGTGAGTGATGCAAGGTAATTTAGGTATAGAAAAAGAACAAGTGTTAGAAAAACATAAGACTATTATTAATATGGACATGAATCTTTATAAAATGGTAAAATATTATTTAATGTCCAAAGATAGAAATTTAGTGTGTGAAATATTTAAACATAATAAACCTAATGATCACACCTTATTGAAATTAATTTATGAAGCAAACCCAACAAATGAAGTTATGTATATAGCTCAATCAGCTTATAGAAAATATAAACCAAATTATTTTTATGAATTGTTAGCATATAGTTATGAACCAAAAATAAAGGAGAGAACAAGATGAGTCAATTAGAAGCATTAAAAGAACATTTTACAACAAAAGAGTCAATAACAGGATTAGAAGCACAATTTCTTTATAGAATAATGTCGCTTCCTAGAAGAATTAAAGATCTTGAAGAACAAGATTATGTGTTTGAAAAAGAATGGAAAAGGGATATTACAGGACATAGATATAAAGTTTATACTATTGTTTCTGACGAGAACGATTCTTAAGAGTTTTCTTAAACCCTTTATATGTAAAGTATAACATTAATCCCCAAAATATGGGCTCTATAATTAATAAGATAATAAGATCTTTTTGAGATACACAGATAGAATAATAACCGTTAACACAAACGTTTGATTCACCAAAAACAAATATATCCCAGAAAGAAATAGCTATCCCAATAAATAGTAATGATAAGAAATATATAAGGGTGGTGGTATAATGAGTTGGACAGAAAAATATAGACCGAAAAATTTACAAGAATTTAACATTCAAAGGCACTTTTTAAAAGACGCCTTTTTATGGTTAGAAAATCCCCACATGATGCCTAATATAATATTATATGGTGCGCCTGGAACTGGTAAAACAACAGCCGCATATTGTTTAGCAAATGATATTTTAAAAGATAACATAAGAGATAATATATTAGAGATAAATGCATCACAAGATAGAAAATTAGATACTGTGAGAGAAACGATTGTTGATTTTATAAAAACTAAATCATTAGGTAACATACCTTTTAAGATATGTATTCTAGATGAGATGGATGGAATGACGATTAACTCGCAATTAGCATTAAAAAGAATTATGGAACAAGCAAAGGAAGTAAAATTTATATTAACATGTAATAATATAAATGCTGTAGATCATGCAGTAAGAAGTAGATGTAAAAATTATCATTTTGATAAATTAGAAAATGAAACGATAATTGAAATATTAGGGAATATACATAGAGTAGTTGAAGATGAGCCAGATTTATCATGGCAAAAATTGGTAGATTTTACTAAGGGTGATATTCGTAGCGCAGTTATTGCTGCTCAAGCGTCTAATTTTGCATTTGATTTAAGTAATTATGAAAATGATATTTATGAAAAAATAATTCATGACTTGCTTTGTAGTAATAAACAGCAAGCATTAGAACAACTACACACCTTAAGTTATAAAGGTCATAGTGTAGCAGAAATTTGTGAACATATGCATAATTGCATATTAGAAAAAGATATTAAAATAAATGAAAAGTTTAAATGGTTAGCCTTGTTAGGTGAAACCGAGTGGCGTTCAACAACAGCGAACCCACAAATTTTGTTATCGTGGTTTGTGTCAAAAATATAAAAGAGTAGTGAATAAAAATGGATGAAAAAATAACCGAAGAACTGGAAGCGTTAGCTAAGAGATTAGAAATAACAGTAGAAGATATAATGGAGAAATATAATAGTATAGCTAAAAGCAATAATTTAAATATAGAAGAAGAACGAGAAGCAATGGTAGCATTAACTCTAACTCGTAATTGGGCTAGAGGAATGTTAAGACGAGATACAGCAAATACTGGTGGAAAACTTGTAAAGAATGGATTTGGTTTCTTTGTAGCAGTAGAAGATGCTAGAGATGTTCAGCAATGGAATAGAAACCAAGTAATGTCAGACTATAATTCAAATTCAAATGTAGTCTTTAATGAAGAAAGAGTAGCTGAAATAGAATTAGTAGAAGCTGGTTATCAAAAATCACAAGTTAAAAACGGTGAAGTAGAAACAAAAGTTATACCAAACCTACCAGATTCAGCAATGGAAGTTGATGAAAATAAATGGATTGTTCCTCTTGATAATAGAAAAACATGGCCTTCAGGAGATAACAATGATGGATATGGTCTACCTCAACCAAAAGAACTTTATCGTAGGAGAGCACAATTCATAGCAAAGCATTCTGAGTCTGAAGAATATAACTTATATGTAGTAAATATGAAAGATGATTTAGCAAAGAACTTTAATGTTGAAACTTTTAGATGGGTTAATATTCAAGGTATCTATAAGGATGCGGAAAATTTAATGTATGGGGTTTCTAAGAATAACCAAACTCTAAATAACATAGTTTACAATGATTCTTTAAATGAAGAAAGTGATAGGTATGTAGATGTTTCTGGATTAAATATGGAAACTCTATTAGCAAATCACTTGTCAGATAACTTAACAGAATTAACAGACTTAGAATCATACCATGATTCTATTAAACATGAACCTGTATCTTCTAGATTAGTAGTTACAGATGGAATTGTATCAAGTATGAATCTTGTACCTAATGATAGAACAGGAAATAGAACTTTGTATATTGAACCTCTTGATGCTAACTATGGATTTGAAGAAGGAGATATACCAGAACCAACACCTTGTTGGGTTCCAAGCCATATAAATCTTAACTTTGGTGTAGGATCTGATGTAATTATCATAGGTAGATCAAACCAAACTCAAAAGAAAGATGAAATGGGAATGCCAATTCCAAATGAATATAATTCAGTAAGTATTAATTTGTTTGGTGTATTCCCTAGAGTAGTTGTAGGTGCATCAGAAGCAGTAAGTTCAGCTTCAGAATCAGACGATATTCAGTATTGGTGAACGAATGCAGATTTCTAACGGAATAGTAAGACTAAATAAATTAGCAATTAGAGTAGATTCTGTTGAAGCTATGGAATGGCAAGAAGTATTTGAAGAAGAGGATACTTATCAAATTAGATTCCATACTAATTCCGGTAAATTATATACTAGAAGAGGACCAAAAGAAATAGTCAAGCAATTAATTAGTATTTTACAAGATACAGAAACAACCTATACAAGTAGTATAAAAGAAATAAATGAAGAGGAATAAAAATGGCAATAGGAAAAACAGTAAAAGATGGAAAGGCAATTAAAGATTCCACGCGTAGTGCGTTAGAATCTAGTGTATCAGCTGATATATATGATCAAATGAAACTAAGAATGAAAGCACAACGAGATGAAATGTTAGAAAGAGAATCTTCTTTTTATGTGTGCGGAATTAGTGGAGATCCTGGCTGTGGTAAAACAGGAACAGCAATTGATTGTAGGACAGAAGAACAGAAGAAAACAGATTGGGTATTTATCCTTGATTTTGATGAAGGTGCTGAACCTACATGGCGTCAACATTGGTCAACAGATGAAAAGGTATTTATTTTAAATCCATATATTAGGAAAGAAGATCAGACAATTGATTATATAGCTACTGCTGATTTTGCTTCTGGGTTTATTGCCTTAGTTGATGAAGCAATTGAAACAGGTAGTATGAATTTTGGAGGCCAAATAATTGAAGTTGAAGGTGTAGCTGCTCTTGTTTTAGATGGTTTGGATTCTTGGTTAGATGTAACTAATATGATTGCTAGGCATCATCATATTAAAGGTGCTGATGATAGACAAGCTGATAAAATGAAATTAGTGCCTACACAATGGTTTGCTAGAAATCAAGAATATAATAGGTTGTTTGATAAAGTTAAAAGGCTTAAGTGTCATAAGTTCTTTATTACTCATATGAAGGATATTTATGATGGCTTCAATGTATCGGGGCAAAAACCAGATTGGGAAAAATCTACTACTGCAAAGTTATTTCAATATGTAGAAATGTATGCAGAAGAAAGAGGAAAAACAACCAAATTATTTGCTAAAGTAGTGAAATCAAAAACTAATTCAGATATTGTAGGTAAATCATATTTATTATATGAAAATGATGGTAATACTTCAAAGTGGCATGGATTAGAGCAAATAAAGAACGGAATGTTATGAGTTTAAAATGTTGGTTTGCCAGATAATTAATCGTATTGAAGGGTTATGGCGACTGTTTAGTAAGCAGATACCCCAAATAACTAAAGCGATTCCCACACATAAAACATGGTGAGTAAATGAATAAGTATAATAAAATAAAAAAGCAAGCTTACTTAGGAGAATTAAAATCTATTGAATATTTCATTAAGAATGACTTTGAAATATATAAACAGTATACAGGTAAAGAAAGCGCAGATCTAGTAACAATAAAAGATGGTAAAATATATCGGGTTGAATGTAAAAGTACATCAAAGCGATGTGAAAATGATCAATGTTGGACAGTAAAGTTATTTAAAAGTAGACATAATCATACTAGATCAACAAGTATTCTTTTCAGCGAATGGAAAAATAAAATAGATTTATTAACAATATATATAGAACCAATAGATTATCTACTAATATTTCATAAAGACGAAATTAAAGTAGATTGGAATTTAAGAATTAATGATGAACTAATAGAGGTGAGAAATAATGATGACTGTTTCAAATACGAAATATTTAATAAAAATGTTGAAGAAGAGTAAAATGACTGGAAAATATAGTTCTGGTAATAGTAATAAATCGGATTGTATATCGCAAGAGTGTGTGATTACTAGACAAAAAGGTGAAGATAAAATAGCAATATATAATGCTAACCATACTGCGTATTTAAGATTAATTTTAAATATGGAGAATGAAATAAAAGATACTATTACTGTAGATATTGATACGTTAGTAGGTTATCTTAGTAACTACAAAGATGAAATAACCTTGAAGGTAGAAAATAATCTTCTAATAGGTTATGATGAAGAGAAAAGGTTTAGTGTGCCTCTATTAAACAGACATGAATGTAACGATACAGTTTTCCATTTTATGAGTAAGTTTCAAGATTTGCCGTTTTCAGCTGAAAAAAATAAAGATGGGTTAAAAATAAATGATAGAACAATTCTAAAGTCTTTTATTAAAATAGATGCGGATAAATTAAGTGATGCTTTTAAGGCATGTGAATCTGTTGGATCTTCAATATATAAAATAAAATGGGAGAATAATGTATTGTCAGTTTCTTCTAGTAAAGTTATGGAAATGATGTCTGTCAATATAGACCCAATTATTGAAGAATCTTTTGGTGAAGAATTTGAAGTAACAATTTCTAGCCCTATCCATAATTTACTTTCAGATGTTACTGGAACAGTAAATTTATATGGTGGCAAAAATAAACCTTTATTTTTAAATGTAAGTAATAAGATTCATTATTTAATAGCTCCAAGAGTTGAAGGTGATGCGTAATGAGAGATAGAGAAGAAATAAGATGGATGCTTGAAGAAGCTATAATTAGAAGAAAAGAATGGAAAGAGTGGACAGAAGAAATTAGGTTAGATCCTAATACCACAAGGAAACAAATAGCAGAAGCTATTAGAACTTATAATGCTATGAACGGGGTTGTTAAATCCCTACAATGGGTTTTAGAATTTCCAGGGATTGAGCATCCTTTAAACTAGGTGATAAAATGAATAATGTAAAATGTACTATATGTAAACAAGAAAACTATACATCAGTAGTGTACTTAAAAGAACGCCCTGTATGTGATAAATGTATGATTAAAATAATAATACCCATATTAACACAAAGGACGGTTAGTTAAATGATATGTAAAGTTTGTAAAGGATCTGGGTATATGATTGATATGCCTTGTAATGAATGTAGAGGTTTAGGGGAATTAGAATGAGAAAAAGTCAAGGTGTATCTTTTACTATTTGGTTAGGAGAATATTATAAATTAAACTTACATGGTTCTGGACCTTTTAGCAATTTAAGAATTGGTTGGGATGATGATTTAACACCAAAAGAAATGGTAGAGAGAGGGATTAGTAATGCAAAAAGAGAACATAATAAATAAACTTATTAGATTTAAAGATCCTATAGGAAATAATATATCTGTAGTAACAGTAGTTTATGAGGATATGTATTATACTGTAGATATTAAATGGGGTAGTGAGTAAAATGAATATTGCTGAAATTATAAATTTATATGGTCCTTTGACTTGGCCGGATTATGTGTTGGTTCCTATCGGGCTATTGACATTTTATGGCCTTTGGCGTATGGAAAGTTATAATAAATATAAATATATTGATTGGGATAAATTTGCAGAAGAGCAGAACCAATTGATGGCGTCATATGAAAAAGAAAAACTATTAGAAAAAGCAAATGAAATAAAAGAGAGGGATAATAATGAATAAAAAAAATAAACCTATGATAGGTTGGTGGACAGGTAAAAAACCCTGTCATTGTAATAAAGAAAAATGTACTAGACCAGGTGGTAGCGCCTGTAAAAGAAGAGCAAAGAGGTTATTACAATGATTGGGTTTTTATGGTTTCTTAGTGGTCTATCTTTATTATGGTTATCTATGTTTATGGTATTCCTCTACAATGAATGGAATAGGTTAAATGAGATTTTAGATGATCTTGAAAGGTACGATGATATAGATGAGACCAGATTTAAATAGAGCAATGGATTGGGGTATTGATAACCCTATGATAATAGTAACAGGAGCTATAGTAATAGTTCTTATTTCTGGTTTTAAACATTGGTTTATATTTTGGTTAGGACAACAAAAGGAGAGAAATAAATGAATACTTGTGAGATAGGTATGGTAAATTGTTGGGTTTTTAATGAGCACGTTCAATATGAAATCTTATCATTTTTTGCTTTAATATTACTACCTCTAATGATATTAGTTAGATTAGCAGTATTAGAAATTATATTTCAAAAGTATAAACAATTAACAAATAAAAAATTAGCATATTTGTATTTATGGGTAATGACATTAAAGGAGGAATCGCATGATAATAGTTCACAACAAGAAAAAGAATAGTATTCATCTAAGATGGAGAAATAAAAATAATGAAAGGGTAGTTCAAGAAATAGAAGATTTTAATCCTTATTTCTTTATTGAATCAACTGAGTTAAGACCAGAGTATTTTACTTATAGTAAAAGGTTTATGGGTCAATCAACTACTAGACGTGCCCCTTTAACTTATGAAGAAGGATACTGGAATAATATCAATGGAGAAAGACTTACTAAAGTAATTCTTCAATCTCCAGATGATATGAGAAAAGCAAAAGATCAATGGAATGTAACTTATGAAGCAGATGTAGGTTTAGCAACTAGATATGCAGTAGACAACCTAAGTCATGTTAAAGAATATAATTTACGAAAATGGTATTTTGATATTGAAACACAAGTAGGTGGGAGATACGATGGATTTATTAATGCTATATCTATATATGATAACTACGATAAACAATATTACACATTTACTTGGTTTCCAAAAGAACCTTTGCCTCAATTTGATGGTGTTAAAGTATTTGAAGATGAGGAAGATATGCTTGAATACTTTGTACGTTTTATGGAAAATAAAGATCCAGATATGCTTATTGGTTGGTATGTTCTTGGATACGATATTCCATTTATAATCAAAAGGTTAATAGAAAATAAAATTAACCCTAGAAAATTAAGTCCAATTAATGATATTCAAAGCGCAACTCATAATAAAATATTTGTTGACAAATACAATAATACAGCTCAACCAATAAAAGGTAGAATATGTTATGACTTAATGCACCATTTTGAAAGATTATGGTTAGATTCTCAAAGAGGAACTTTAGCTTCTTTATCATTGGATTTTTGTTCTAAAAAAATCCTCGGAAAAGATTTAGGAAAGGTGAAGTCGTCAAAATTTGATAAGGATGAATTCTTTAAAAGAGCGTGGTTAGAAGATACAGAAACCTTCTTAGAGTATAGTAAAGTAGATGTTGAACTATTAGTGCGTATTGATAATACTATGAATGTAAGTGAAAATTCATTGGCTCTTCAAAAACTTCTAGTGTGCCCTATTGAAAACACATTCCATAATAGTTTAATGGGTAGTGTGTATTTCATGCGGAATGCTTCATGGAAAACTATTACAGGTAAAAAAGGAAATAAGAAAAAATATGATGCAGCATTCGTTATGGATCCAGAATTAGAAAGCACTTTTGGATTTCATGAAAACGTTGCTGTATTTGATTTCAAAGGGTTATACCCATCTATGATAGCAAGTCGCAATATCTCATGGGAAACAAAATGTGAAGATTTAGAAACTGGTTATCAAGTAGATTGGGCAATGCCTAAAAACTTAAGATCTCATACTAAAGAAAATTCAATTAGTTTTTCTCAAGGTGAACGGGGATTGTTACCTTCAGCAGTTCTAAATCTAAGTGCTCTTAGAAGCACATATAAGGCTAATAGAGCAGCCTCTAAGGAGGCTAATGATGAAGAGTCGGCTCAACGATGGGATGCGGCACAAATGGCTGTAAAGCGTGTTGTTAATGCCTTCTATGGTATTTTATCTAAAGACGGATATGGGTGGGCTGACCGTGATTTATCGCAATCAATTACTGCTTCGGCTAGGGAGGCTATGCGTGAAGTAGCTTTTAAAGCAATTAGTTTAGGATATAAAGTATATTATGGACATACAGATTCTATTTTTGTTCAAGTGGAATCAATTGAAGATGCAAGTAAATTATGCGATGTATTAAATGATTTTATTAAATCTGAAATATTTGATGATTATGTTGAACTAGAATTTGAAAAATATTGTAAAACGTTTTTCTTATCTAAGAAAAAGAATAGGTATTGTGGGTATCTTTCATGGAAAGAAAATGAACTATTAGATGAACCAGAATTTTTTGTGATGGGATTTGAAACTAAAAAAAGTAATGAAACTCCGTATGCAAAAGATTTCCAAAAGAAAATTTTAAAGATGGTTGCAAATAACACGAGTGAGATTCTCGTGACTAAAGAAGCGAGATCTAAGTATTTTAAATTAAAAGAAGGTTTAGTAGACCCAAATTTAATAATTAAAAGAAGTAGATTAAAAAGAGATTTAGAAGAGTATGTTTCTATTGCAGGTGGCGTAGCCGGAATTTTTTATTATAATGAGTTCATAGCTAAGGTAGATCAAGACAAAATAAATAATGGGGATAGTTTCATATACTACCAAGTGGATAATAATAGTATAACAAACTATCCTAAAATATTCCATGTTAAAGGTGTTAAAAGAAGAGTGGGGTATATAGCTTCCTCTTCTTTAGATAAAGTAATAGATGAGTTCAAACCGGATTGGGAAAAAATAGCTAATGCGGAAATTATTAAAAAGATTACATTAATATATAGTAGTATGAATTGGGATTTAAATAGTGTTATAGATGATGGTAAACAAAAGAAATTAAAAGAGTGGTGGTAAAATGAAAGAATATACAGATAAAGAAATAAAAAGCGGTTTCACTTATAGGTGGAATCCTAGAGATGATGGTGGGCTTTGTTTAAAGATAACAAAATCTTCTATGGGCACATTTTTGTTTTGCCCTGCAGCCTATAATTATTCTTATAGGGAGCAAATTAGAGGAGCAGTTTCAGATGCAATGATTAAAGGTACTAAAGTACACGATGCAGAAGAAACTTTTTGGGATAACTTTGATATAAAAAAGGCAGTAGATATTGTTGAATCTTCAGTTAACCCAGTAGTGCAAAGAAATAAATTAATTGAGTATGCTAGAGAAACATACCCAACAACAGATCATGAAGGAGCAGAAGAAATTATTAGTTCTATGGCTACATTCTATGCTCAAGAATTTATGGAATCATATGACAATGAAGAAATAGATTATTTTAAACCTGTAGGTAATGAGATAATGCTTGATGCGGATTTAGAATTTGAAGGTGTTGAACTTCATCTTCAAGGTATTATTGATAGGGTATTTATGAGTGAAGAGGGTCATTATATTTTAATGGAATTAAAAACTGGACCTTGGAAAGATAGTAAAAGAACTTTTATGAGAAAGGAAATGGCTTTTTATAAAGTTCTATTTGAACAGGCTACTGATGAACAAAAAATTAAATTTGGTTTAGATCCAGAAATCCCTATTAAACAATGGGGTTGGTATTTCCCAGCAAGTAATTATATGTATATTGAAAAATGCTTAACTAGATCTACAACTGGTGTATGGTCTAGTATTAGAAATTTAATTACTTCATACTATCAAGATAATTTTGAATTTAAATGGTTCTATAAAAAATGCATACATTGTAACCATGTAGAAATTTGTGAAGCTAGTAGTAAACAGGAGAATGATCATTATGATTGGTTTTAAAGTAGCAGAATATTTAAATAATAGAGAATTTACATTTACTGAAGTAATGAATCTTGATGATTTACAAGAACAAATTATTAATGAAATAGCTGAAACTTTAACAAAACAACAAAAAATAGATATTGTGTGGGATATTATTCATAAAGAAAGCGGAACAACTTTTAATAGACTAGTAGATATTTATGCTAGAGTAGAAATTTCTAAAATTACAAGAGAAATATTAATAGAAAAATTAGATGGGGCCGCTGTTACTTTTAATAATGAAGTAGAAACTGTATCTTCAGAACCTGTAAAACTTAAAGAGGCAGCTAAAGATTCAATAGATGAAGATATAGATAAAGTAGTTGATGATTTAACTCCTTTAGAAGATCAATCACATATATTAAAAGATTTAGTTAAAGCTAATAAAGAACCAATGAGTGTTGAAGAGATGAAAAGAGAAGGGTTAATATGAAATTTCCTAGAGAGGTATGGGCTGGTAGTCATTTAGAAGGTGCATCCCAACCTAAAAGAATTGTAGTTGATGAAAACCAATTTAAAACTTTTGTTAGTAGCCACAATGGTAAAATGAATGTATATACTACGGTATATGATTTTAAAGAATATTTAGATAATAGAGGTTTAGAACACACAGCGATTTTAGATAGAATATTTCTAGATATAGATGCTCATAATAATAATTTAGAAGAAGCATTTGACGTCTGCATTAAATTACATAATTGGTTAAAGAATAAAGAATTAATGCATACTATTTGTTTTAGTGGGCGTGGCTTTTATATTTTTGTATTAGGTGAAATTTGTTATAGTATTAGAAAAATAAAAGCTTTTTTTAATGTATGTCATGATATAGTTAATCATTCAGAATGTTTAGATAAATCAGTAATTAATGTATCAAGACTTAGAAGAGTAGTCAATACTTATAATTTTAAAGGTAAAAGGTTTTGTATTAGGCTACAAGAAAATGATTTAAAACAAGGTTTAGAATTCATATTAAATGAAGCTAAAAAACCTAGAGATAGTTCCTATAATCAATCTTGGGGTTCTGAAGAAATTAATTGGCCCGATGTAAAGGCGGTTGAAATATCAGAAGTAGAAATAACAGAAGTAGAATCAATAGGAAAAATACCAATATTGCCATGTTTAAAAGAAGCAATAATGATAGAAAATCCTACTCATAGGACAAGGTATTTGTTAGTACAATGGTATAGTGAATTTTTATCAGAGATGGCTATTATAGAAAACTCTTTAAATTGTAGCCCAAGAGAAATTAGGGGTGGCGCATTAGATAATATATCTTTAATGATTGAAGAGGAGATAGAAAATATTTCTAATTATGATAATATATGGATTGATTATGATAGGTTTGTAACTAGAGATCAAGTTAGGTATATTGTTGATAGAAGGTATATGGCTCCTTCATGTGACACTTTAATTTGTGAAGATTACTGTATAGGTAAATGTTGGAGGTATCCAAATGTTGATGATAGATAAAAGAGAAAAATCAAAATTAGCAGAATTAATAATTAAAAGGGCAAATTTAATGCACATACCATATTCGTATGTGTGGTTAGAAATAGGAGATTATGTACTGCAAACAGAACCATCTGTTTGTTTTGAAGCAAAATCTATTGAAGATTTTTTAGGCTCTGTAAGGAATAAAAGATTATTTAATCAAATAGATAATATGCAAGATGCGTATGATATTAATACAGTATTAATACATGGTAAGTTAGAAGATGCTACTACCTATTTAGATCTTACAGGACCTTTAGGAAATGATAATCATCGCTGGAAAAATAAACTTAAAGGTATGATTTGTGGAGCAATGGCTTCTATTAATATCCATACTGAAACTAATTGTCTATGGGTTCCTAGTTTAGATGAAGCGGCCCATATTGTGATGGCTTCTTGTTCTCAAGTTAAAAAACCTCTTATAATAAAGAAACAACTTCCTAAAAAGACTAGAACAGATGATTCTAGAGTAGATGTTTTAGTAGGTATAGACGGCATTAGTGCTCAAAAAGCTAGAGAATTATTATCAAAACATGGATCAATAAACGAAATAGCTTCTTGTAATATTAAAGATTTAACAAAAATAAAAGGTATAGGTAAAGTTACAGCTGGAAATATAATTAAGACTCTAACTAGTGAAAGCAAGGTGAAAATTTAATGGTTCAAAATACAGATTTAGATGAGTGGGAATTATATGATGCTTTAGCTCCATTAGCTGAAGTAGAATTTCTAGACATACAAAAAACCAGCGAAATTGAATTACCTAAAAGAGTAAAAGATTGGGAAAAAGAAGTTTTAACATATTCTTTATTTAATGAATTCCCTGCAGTATTATCTTATTTTTGTTTATTAGGTCAAATTCTAAAAGACTTTATAAGAATCCCAATAGGGCCTTTTTCTTTAGATCCTAGAGTTCAAATTTGTTGGATTCAAACTTCTAGAACTGGCAAATCTGCCATGTTTAAATTTTTAGAACCTGTTTGGTCTAGCACTTTTGATCTAATTAATAATCACCCTACAACTTTTAATCCTCCAGAACCACCATTAACAGGTATTAAAGAATTTACACTACATGCGCCAGACTCTTTTACAGATCAAGCTTTGTTAGGCACTAAGAAAATGAATATTCCTAACCCAGATTTTAATAGAAGAGAGCCAGATGAAAACGTGCCAGAATTTATTGATATGCAAATACCAGGGTTATTAGAAGGTTCTGGTTTAATTTGTTTTGATGAGTTTGAACATTCTGGTTTGTTTAAAGAAACGCAACATAAACAAGAAACAGTAATGCACTTTCAAAAATTTATGAATTCATTAGATAGCCCTACTCATATTATTAGAAAAAGGTTAACTGAATGGGGAACAGATTTAGTGGTTGATTCACAAAGAAGCTTATGGGCAACAACGTTACCACCAGAAGGATTAGAAAGAGTTATTTTAACTAAAGGTGTATTTCAACGTATGTTATTATATGTTAGAGATGTTCCAGAAAATTTAAGAATGAAGATGGAAGAAGAATACCTTAATATTTTTGGAGAAGAATCAGAAGTAACGTATCCTATTGAAAAATGGTCTGAGGAATTCTACTCTACTTACAAGTGGGTTGAACAAAGATATATAGAAATGGATGGTAATTCTAGAAGAGTAATACCTTTTTCTGAAACTGGTAAAGCTAAGATTAAATCAGAATGGCGCGCTATGCGTAAATATATGAATAATTTAAGAGATGATATTTTTGAAGCGACTAATACTTTTATTATGAATACTATTAATAACATTGGTATTATAGCTGTATTGTGTGCAGTTAGTGAAAGACAAACAGAAGTTACTGATAGGCATGTTAGACAGGCTGCAAAAATAACATCTTCTAGCTTTACATCAATCATTGATTGGTTTGAAGCTAAATTAAGAAAAGCACCAAAAAGAATAACAGATAGAGTTAACAATGATTCAATTACCAATGCTTATGGTATGTGTAAAGCTAATGTTGATGGATGGGTTCTTAAGACAGCAATGTGTAATAATTGGTGTAAGGTAAGCGAAGGTAGCAGATCTAGTTTTTATCGTAAGTGGCCTACTATGGAATATTTATTTGAAGAGAAAACTATGAATAATAAAAAATATATAAGGAGAATTAAAAATGAATAATGTATTATCAATTGATATTGAAACAAAAAATTTAAGTCATGAAATAGGAGGATGGGGAAATACCCATATGTTTAAGGTTGCGTGTGTAGCTTCTTATGATGGAACAATAAGGAAAATATATACAGACGATATAGATAAAGAGAATCTAGGAAGTTTAAATGATATAGAAGTTAAAACTTTAAGAGAATTGAAATATGATTTAGATGATCATTTTGATAAAGGGGGTAAATTATTAGGGCATAATATTATTGCTTTTGATTTGCCAGTACTAAGAGATTCATTAGATATATTTATAGCAAAAAAGTATTTAGATAATAGAGAAGATATGTGTATAGACACAAGCGCGTATATTTCTAAGAACTTTGGAAAAAGAATTCACTTAGATAATTTAACTAAGTGTACTTTAGATGCAGGTAAATCTATGGATGGAATAGAATCTGTAAAAAAATGGAGAGATGGTGATTTTAATTCTGTGTTAGAATATTGTATTAAAGATGTAGAATTAACATATGACTTATGGAAACATGGAAAAGATAAAGGTATAGTAAAAGCTTTTGATGTAGACACAGCAAAAGTTGAAACGTATCCTTGTTTTTGGTAAAATTGAGTTGGGAGATTTTTATCTCTCAGCTCTTTTTTTATGGCAAAATTCACGATTTTTTAGAAATCGCTATTATATGATTCTAAAACAAACCGCTTTTTTGAAGGCCAATAATAATACCAACAATAATAGCTGTTCCTGCGCTTATTTTTTTAGTAATTTCTTTATTTAAAAAAGTATGAATATTCATAATTGGTGCTGTTTCAACTGTATGCTCTAGATCTTTTATAGCAGTCATAATTTCAATATCTCGCTCAACAGAACTAGCGTTAGATAAATGTAATTTACCAATTTCTTCATGTATAATAGTAACATTACTTTCTAAATTTTCAATTCTAGGCATCATTTCTGTTTTAAATTCTTTTATTGTTACTCTTGACATATTTATTCCTCTGACAATTCCCATTTACTATTTTGAGCTATCCATAATTGTAATTGACTAGCAAATTCATTAAAAAGAATTTTCTCAAAATTTACACTTGGATTCTTTTCCTTCGGTAATCCGTCATAATTCCAATTCCCCCCAGAATAAGTCTTTCCATCGTCACCCTCATAAAGAGTATATACAAATATTTGCGATACGCTATACTGATACTTATGCCAAACCTCATCATTAAAAATTGGACTACTATGTTTCACAAATTCTTCTAATGAATCAAATTTATTAAATAAATTCTTAAGCACATAAACATACCATTCATTTGGCACATCAATAGATTCTGTAATCATCGGTGTATATTCTCTTTCGCCCGTTGGTTCTGTTCGCCATGCAGTAAAAGGTTTTGATTTTATTTCTTCTATAATAGAAGATAAAAATGACTCAAATAATTTTCTATTAAACAATACTAATTTATTTACATCTTGCGTATATGAGTGGCTCGTGGTGCGAACCCCAGGTTCCCCAACAAACTTACTTTCATATCTTTTAATTAACTCTTCTATGATCGTTTTAGAATATTCTTTATCTTCTTTATCTTCTAGTTTATCTGATATTCCGAGTAATTTTTCCATTACTTCTAAAATATCATTCCATTTTTCACCAGATCTAGGGCTATTTTTAATATTATTAAGTTTATTTCGTAGATCATCACTTTGTTTAGAATGCCTTAAATCGTCAGTATGAACCTTTATAATAGCTTTAGAATCATTATCAAAAATATAATACCTTTCTTTTTGTTGTTCAGACCAATAAATTATAACGCCCTTACCACAAGTAATAAACCAATCACCACGAGATATTATTACATTTTCAAGTATATCTGCAAAGTTATCACTAATTTTATCAGGATGAACTACAAGATATAATGGTATTTTATAAGATTTAGATGATGAGGTTCTTCCTCTATATGTTTGTAGTTGTAGTTGCCATGCGGGATAATCTTCACCTACAGTTTGTCCTAATGTAGCAGCTCTTGGTGTTTTTTCATCACGAATTTCTAGTAGTGTTGTTTTTCTTTCTCTTTGATTTTTAGCATCCCAACGGGAAAGTTGTTCTCTACCTCCTACTGTCTTTTTTTTAGGTGAAAAAAAGATTCTGTGTCTTTTATGAACTAAATCTTGTAATACGCCCCATTGTATTAATCCTTTATTTGCTTCATGAGAACTATCTAAAAATATATTTTCAAACTCTACAGAATCAAAGTTACTCTTAAACTCTTCTAAGTTTGCAGCAGCAACATCATTTTGTAATCCATATGAACTATGAAATAAATCATCTAATGATTTTTCAAAATCGCCATATATAAAATTTTCATCTATCAAAGATTTATCTGAAATTGTTTTTTTACCCATTTCATTTGCGATTCTTATTAATATCGGTAGAGTAGTTGCATTATCTAAAGAATCCAAGCTACTTCCTGTTAGTTTAATTAAATCTTCCCACTCTTCTAATAAATTTAATAAAGAGCTAGGTTTAAATTCTTCCCCTAATGTTTTTAATCCTTTTATATCTTCAAGTTCTTCTGGAGTAAATAGATTTCTCAACGGCCCTTTTTCTTTTAAAGCCCCTTCTTTATGTGCTTGTAGCCAATCTTCTACCATAGAATTAATTATTCTCCAACTATTTTTAAATTTAGCTTTAGGTTGAAAATCTTTAATTAATTGAATAGTATCGGAATCAACTCTTTTTAAAATTTCTCTTTTTTTATCTTCTGATAATTTATCATACTCAACTACAAAATATTTTAATTCGTTTAATTTCATTCCACCAGTAGGAATAACTAATTCTTCTTCTACGTCTACTAGCTGTTTAGGAGAACCTCTTGGTCTTTCTTCTGGAGGAACTTCTCTTTTATGTGGTTTTATATGTCTGCCTTCTTTTTCACTAAACCATTCAGGTTCGGGAGGTTTTACGGCTCTATTATAAGTACCAATAAAATCACCTAATGTTTGGCTACGCATAAGTTTATTATCATATGGTTGATTAGGTTGATAATTATCTATCATAAGTTGTTTTTCATCATTAGATAGACCAGCCCAATCATTAACTAATCTTCTATCTTGATCAATTGTTTCTAACATTTCATCTGGAACTTGTACCATTTAATTCACCTTCAGAAGTTCTTTACTAATTCTAACCATAAACCTGCGCCGCCACCCATATCTATTGCTATAAGTACTAACATATTTCCAGCAGCATTTGGTGTCAATGTTGCCCCGCTACTAAATTGATTTGCTGCACAATTTAAAGTAATTGGATTAGTACTGCCGGCTATTGTATAATAAACTATTAATCTACCTTCACAAGTAGAAGGATCTACAAATGTAATTGTTGCGCCTCCACCATGAGCAGTATTCTTACCTATTACAAGTGGAGGAGATGTGTCATTTAAAGATTGAGATGCAGCAGAATAAGTAGCGTGGTCTAAATTTAAACTAGTTCCTATACTAAGACCAGATAGTAATGTTGATGAATTAATACCTACTCTATCAGCAAGAGCATCTACTTTTAGCATTGCTGAATTAGTAACTGATTCAACTCTAAAATCACAATCAATTCCAGCTTCATTAACTACTACTTCGCCTTGAGTTCCAGCTGCTGTATCTTCACCACCAATACTAAGTAAATCATTTAAAGCTGCTGTGCCAGCAATACCACCAGACATTACCTTGAATGTTACTTTACCTCCTTCATCATTATTAGTTACATCAGATATAGAACCTATGATTTGAGCATAAAGTGTTGGTGCGGCAGTATCACTAGCCATAAACATAATATTACCTATAAGATCATCGTCTGCTTGATTTGACGTACCTCTAGTATTAGTAAATACTAAACTACCACCCGTAGCATCGTTTGTTGTATTGCTTATATACATAGAAGGTTCTCCAGTACTAGCAGAAGTAAAAGTCATACTTGAACCAGTACAAGATAATGCAGTACCAGTAAAGGTAAAATTAGCTTCAGCATTCATACCATCAGTTCCAGTAGCAGTAACAATATAATTATTAGCACCATTAGTCATAAAATCAGATACATCAGCTGTATATGTAACTGTATCAGTTGCACTTACTGCTACATCTAATCCGCTACCTGCTGCAAAAGTTAAGGTATTACCAGTACTTATTGCTTGAGTTGTAGCTCCATCAGAAATAGTAAAATCTCCACCTGCACCTAATTGTAGTTCTCCTGCTGCATCGCTATTAAAATATAAGTTATTATCAGTTTTAACATATATTGAACCATAGCCAGAAACATCAGTTGG
>TARA_R110002020_G_scaffold19062_4_pt1 | contig 21357 bp, 13 predicted proteins | sample TARA_R110002020 | Tara Oceans TARA_R110002020 (sample SAMEA4396489) | marine metagenome | biome: Westerlies Biome; feature: [MES] marine water layer (ENVO:01000295) within the mesopelagic zone...; material: water (ENVO:00002006), including particulate matter (ENVO:01000060) such...
ATGTGGCTCGAGGCCAGGTCGTGCTGCATGCCGATGCGCATCGACTGGGCGAAATTGCCGGTCGACTGCACCGACCGCCTGGCCTCGTTCCACTGGTGGCGCAGGCTTCGCGCATGGTCGAGCAGCCGGAAGCCCGCCGGCGTCGGCTGGGTGCCGGCGCGGCTGCGGGTGAACAGCTTGCGCCCCAGCATGGTCTCGAGCGTGCTGACGCGCGCCGAGACGGTCGACTGGGTGAGATCCAGCCGTTCGGCGGTGCGGTTGAAACTCCTGGTTTCCATGAGGTCGAGAAAGGTTTCGAGAAGCTCGATCTGCATGCCGTTTCCCTCAAAAATGCCTGGTTGCAACCTAATCGGATTTTCCGATTAATAAAGGCATTTTGGCGGAATTGCGGATTGATCGCGGCCCCCGGATACTCGCGCGAAATTCGGGATCGCGGGAGAGACGTGTGGGCGAGATCGCAGGGCATGCAAGGGTTGTCATCATCGGGGGCGGCGTGGTTGGCGTGTCGGCGCTGTATCATCTGGCCAAGGCCGGCTGGACCGATTGCGTGCTGCTCGAAAAGAACGAGCTGACGGCGGGATCGACCTGGCATGCGGCGGGCAATGTGCCGACTTTCTCGTCGTCCTGGTCGATCATGAACATGCAGCGCTACTCGGCCGAGCTCTACCGCGGGCTCGCCGCGGCGGTCGATTATCCGATGAACTACCACGTCACCGGATCGATCCGGCTGGGGCATTCGAAGGAACGCTTGCAGGAGTTCCAGCGGGTGGTCGGCATGGGCCGCTACCAGGGCATGGATCTCGAAATCCTGTCGCCCGACGAGATCAAGTCGCGCTATCCCTTCGCCGAGACGCACGAATTGTCCGGCGCGCTTTACGATCCCTATGACGGCGACATCGATCCGGCGCAGCTGACCCAGGCGCTGGCCAAGGGCGCGCGGGATCTCGGCGCGAAGATCTACCGCTTCTGCCCGGCCACCGGCGCGCGGCGCGACGGTGACGAATGGGTGATCTCGACGGCCAAGGGCGAGATCCGCTGCGAATATGTGGTCAATGCCGCGGGCTATTATGCCCGCGAGGTCGGCAAATGGTTCGGCCGGGACATGCCGATGATGGTGATGAGCCACCAGTACATGCTGTTCGACGAGGTGCCGGAAGTGGCGGCCTGGACGAAGGAAGTCGGCCACAAGCTGCCGCTGATGCGCGACGTCGACAGTTCCTACTACCTCCGCCAGGAAAAGAACGGCTTCAACCTCGGCCCCTACGAGCGCAACTGCAAGGCGCACTGGGCGACGCCCGACGACCCGATGCCCGAGGATTTCTCGTTCCAGCTGTTCCCGGACGATCTCGAACGGCTCGAATGGTACATCAACGACGCCTGCGCACGCGTGCCGCTCCTGGGCACCGCCGGGCTCACCAAGAACATCAACGGGCCGATCCCCTATACGCCCGACGGCAATCCGCTGATCGGGCCGATGCCGGGCGTGCCCAATGCGTTCGAGGCCTGCGTCTTCACCTTCGGCATCTGCCAGGGCGGCGGGGCTGGCAAGGTGCTGGCCGAATGGGTGATGGAAGGCGAGACCGAGTGGGACATGTGGTCGTGCGATCCGCGCCGCTTCACCGGGTTCTGCGATCCCGACTACACGGTGGCCAAGGGCATGGAGGTCTATGGCCACGAATACGCGATCCATTTCCCGCATCATTCCTGGCCGGCGGGGCGCAACAAGAAGCTCTCGCCGGTCCATGACCGGATCGAGGCACTTGGCGGCCAGTTCGGCGTCTACAATGGCTGGGAGCGGGCCAACTGGTATGCACGTCCCGGCGACGACACCAGCGAGGAAGCGACCCAGACCTGGGCGCGCGAAGGCGCCTGGTTCGAAGCGGTGCGCGAGGAATGCCTGGCGGTGCGCGACGCGGCGGGCATTCTCGATCTGCCCGGGTTCTCCCGCTACCGGGTCGAAGGCGAGGGCGCGCGCGCCTGGCTTGCCTCGCTTACCACCGGCGCGATCCCCAAGCCCGGCCGCATCGGGCTTGGCTATTTTGCCGACGACAAGGGGCGCATCGTCACCGAGATGTCGATCATGGCGCTGGCCGAGGATTTCTTTTTCCTGATCACCGCGGCGACCGCGCAATGGCATGATTACGAATGGCTGATGAAGCATCTGCCCGAGGGCTCCGCGATCACCGTCCGCGACGTCACCGAGGAGTTCTCCTGCCAGATCCTCTCCGGGCCGAAGTCGCGCGAGATCCTCGCCTCGGTGACGGATGCGGATTTGAGCAAGCCGTGGCTTACGCACCAGTCCGCGCAGGTTTCGGGCACATGGTGCCAGCTGGTGCGGGTGTCGTTTGCCGGCGAACTCGGCTGGGAGATCCACACCAAGGTCGCCGACACCGCGGCCGTGTTCGACGCCGTGATGGCGGCGGGCAAGCCGCATGGGCTCAAGCCCTTCGGCATGTTCGCGCTCAATTCGCTGCGGCTCGAAAAAGGCTACCGCGCCTGGAAGGGGGACCTGTCGACCGACTACACGGTGCTGCAGGGTGGGCTCGAGCGTTTCGTCAAATGGGACAAGCCGGACTTCAAGGGCAGGCAGGCGCTGCTGGCCGAGCGCCAGCGCGGGGTGTCGAAGCGCTTCGTCACGCTCGTGGTCGAAGCGGGCGAATGCGATGCCCCTTACATGTCCACCCTCTGGCACGGCGGCAAGGTGGTGGGCGAAACCACCTCGGGCGGCTTCGGCCACCGCATCGGCAAGTCGATCGCGCTCGGCATGCTGCGCTCGGACCTCACCCAGCCCGGCACGAAGCTTGAAGTCGAGATCTTCGGCGAACGCTTCGCCGCCACGGTGCAGCCCGACCAGCCCCTGTGGGATCCGGCAAACGAACGGCTGCGTGCATGACCCTGCCGGAGCGGATGAGCGCAGTCGTGCTGACCGCCCATGGAGGGCCGGAGGTGCTGCACTGGCGCGAGGACGTGGCCACGCCCATGCCGCGAAGCGGCGAGGTGCTGGTCCAGGTCCTGGCGGCGGGCGTCAACAACACCGACATCAACACGCGGCTCGGCTGGTACGCGAAGGCGGCTAAGGGCGCCACGTCGGAAGGCGATGTCCACGAAGACGGCGGCTTTGCCGGCGCCATCGCGTTTCCGCGCATCCAGGGCGCCGAATTCTGCGGCCGGATCGCCGCCATCGGCCCCGACGTGTCCGGCTGGTCGGTCGGACAGCGCGTGATCTGCCCGACCAACCAGCCCGAGCCGAAAGCGGATGCGCCGACCGCCTATGTGGCGCTCGGATCGGACTATGACGGCGCCTTTGCCCAGTTCTGCCGCGTCCCGGCGCGCCATCTCTACGACGTGACCGCCTCGCCGCTGTCGGATGCCGAGATCGCCGCCATGCCCTGCGCCTTCGGGACCGCGGAGAACCTGCTGCAGCGCGCCGGCGTCGGTGGAGGCGACCGGGTTCTCGTCACCGGCGCGTCCGGCGGCGTCGGCCTTGCCGCCGTGCAACTGGCGGCATTGCGCGGCGCGACCGTCACCGGCCAGTGCGCGGCGTCCAAGGCCGAAGCGGTGCGCAACGCCGGCGCGGCCAGCATCCTCGACCGTGACGAGACCGCCACGCCGCGCAGCTTCGACGTGGTGATCGACGTTGTCGGCGGACCCGGCTGGGGCGCGATCATCGGCGCGCTGAGGCCGAGCGGGCGCTACGCGGTTTCCGGCGCCATCGCCGGACCGATTGTCGAGGCCGACCTGCGCACCCTCTATCTCAACGACCTGACCATTTTCGGCTGCACCTTCCAGCCGCCAGCCGTCTTCGCCCGCCTCGTCGCGCTGATCAACCAGGGCCTGATCCGCCCGATGATCTCGGCCAGCTATAAGCTGTCCGAAATCGCCCGGGCCCAGGCCGATTTCCAGTCGAAACGCTATCCGGGCAAGCTTGTGCTGATCCCGCCGGAGGTAAGGTCATGAGCCAGCCTATCGTTCTTCTCGATGGCGGCATGGGGCAGGAGTTGATCCACCGCTCGTCGCAGCCGCCGTCGCCGCTCTGGTCGGCCAAGGTGATGATGGACGAGCCCGAGATCGTCGAGGCGGTGCATCGGGAGTATATCGATGCCGGCGCGCTGGTGCTCACGCTCAACAGCTATTCGGCGACGCCCGAGCGGCTGGCGCGCGACGCGAGCGAAGACCTGTTCAAGCCGCTGCAGGCCAAGGCCATCGCCATTGCCCAGGCCGCGCGCGGCGACCGGGAGATCACCATCGCCGGATGCCTCTCGCCGCTCTATGGCAGCTACCACCCGGAATGGGCGCCGTCCTTCGAGGAGTGCCTTGCGACCTACCGCCGGATCGTCGCCGAACAGCAGGGCGCGGTCGACGTGTTCCTGTGCGAGACGCTGTCCTCGGTCAAGGAAGTCCGGGCCGCGGTGCAGGCCGCAGCGGAATCAGGCAAGCCGGTCTGGTGCGGCATGTCGGTCGACGATGCGGACGGCACCAGATTGCGCTCCGGCGAGGATCTCGAGCGGGCGGCCGCTGCTGCTGCCGAGGCGGGGGCCGAGGCGGTGCTGATCAACTGTTCCTGGCCCGAGGCGGTGACGCAGGGCCAGGCAGTGCTGGCCCGCACGGGCGTCGCCCATGGGGGCTATGCCAACGGCTTTACCAAGGCCGATACGCTCGAGATCGGCGGAACCGTCAGCGGTCTCAAGGCCCGCACCGATCTCGGCCCGGAAGCCTATGCCGATCACGCCATGCGCTGGATCGACGCCGGCGCCACCATCGTCGGCGGCTGCTGCGAGGTCGGTCCCGCCCATATCGCCCATCTCGCACAGCGGCTGTTGCAGGCCGGTCATACATTGAAAGGCACTCTGAAGTGATGGCGCAAGGCAAATCCGTTCCGACCCATGCCCGCGCCGTCATCGTCGGCGGCGGGGTCTCCGGCTGTTCGGTCGCCTATCACCTGGCCAAGCTCGGCTGGCGCGACATCGTGTTGCTCGAGCGCAAGCAGCTGACCTCCGGCACCACCTGGCATGCGGCCGGCCTGATCGGGCAGTTGCGCGGCTCGGCCAACATGACGCGGCTCGCCAAATATTCGGCCGATCTCTACGTCAAGCTCGAGGCCGAGACCGGGGTCGCCACCGGCATGCGCCAGTGCGGCTCGATCACCGTGGCGCTGACCGAGGAGCGCAAGGAGGAGATCTTCCGCCAGGCCTCGACGGCGCGCGCCTTCGACGTCGACGTCCAGGAAATCGGACCCGACGAGGTCCGGGCCATGTATCCGCATCTCAATGTCAGCGACGTCACCGCAGCGGTGCACCTGCCGCTCGACGGCCAGTGCGACCCGGCCAACATCGCCATGGCGCTCGCCAAGGGCGCGCGGCAGAACGGGGCGACGATCATCGAGGGCGTCAAGGTGACGGCGATCACCAGCGCGGGCGGCAAGGTCACCGGCGTCGACTGGGAGAGAAACGGCGAGAGCGGCTCGATCGCTGCCGACATCGTCATCAATTGCGGCGGCATGTGGGGCAGGGATCTCGCGGCGAGCTCCGGCGTGACGCTGCCGCTGCATGCCTGCGAGCATTTCTACATCGTCACCGAAGCGATCGAAGGATTGCCGCGGCTGCCGGTGCTGCGGGTGCCTGACGAATGCGCCTACTACAAGGAAGACGCCGGCAAGATGCTGCTCGGCGCCTTCGAGCCGGTGGCCAAGCCCTGGGGGATGGGCGGCATCCCGGAGGATTTCTGCTTCGACCAGCTGCCCGAGGATTTCGACCATTTCGAGCCGATCCTCGAGAAGGCGGTCAACCGGCTGCCGCTGCTGGCCACCGCCGGCATCCATACCTTCTTCAACGGGCCGGAAAGCTTCACCCCGGACGACCGCTACTATCTCGGCGAGGCGCCGGAGATCAAAGGCTACTGGGTCGCGGCGGGCTACAATTCGATCGGCATCGTCTCGTCGGGCGGGGCGGGCTTCGCACTGGCGCAGTGGATCCATGACGGCGAGCCGCCGTTCGACCTTTGGGAAGTCGACATCCGCCGGGCGCAGCCATTCCAGAAGAACCGGCATTATCTCAAGAGCCGCGTCACCGAGACGCTCGGCCTTCTTTACGCCGACCACTTCCCCTATCGGCAGATGGCGACCGCGCGCGGCATCCGCCGCTCGCCGATCCATGAACAGCTCAAGGCGCGCGGTGCGGTGTTCGGGGAAGTGGCGGGCTGGGAGCGGGCCAACTGGTTCGCGGAAGAAGGCGAGGCGCGCGAGTACCAGTATTCCTGGAAGCGGCAGAACTGGTTCAACAACCAGAAGCGCGAGCACCTGGCCGTTCGCGAAAAGGTCGGGCTGTTCGACATGACTTCGTTCGGCAAGATCCGGGTGGAGGGCCGCGATGCGCTCGCCTATCTGCAGCGGCTCTGCGCCAACGACATGGAGGTCGAGCCCGGCCGCATCGTCTATACGCAGATGCTCAATGCCCGCGGCGGCATCGAGTGCGACCTCACCGTGACCCGGCTGTCGGAGACCGCCTTCCTGCTCATCGTGCCCGGCGCCACGCTGCAGCGCGACCTCGCCTGGCTCCGGCGGCATCTCGGCGACGAGTTCGTGGTCATCACCGACGTGACGGCCGCCGAATCCGTGCTCTGCGTCATGGGTCCCAATGCGCGATCGCTGATGCAGGCGGTCAGCCCCAATGATTTCTCCAACGACGCGCATCCGTTCGGCACGGCGCGCGAGATCGAGATCGGCATGGGCCTCGCCCGCGCCCACCGCGTCACCTATGTGGGCGAGCTTGGCTGGGAGCTCTATGTCTCTTCCGACCAGACCGCCCATGTGTTCGAGGCGCTCATGGAGGCGGGTACGGACCACGGACTCAGGCTTTGCGGCCTGCACACGCTCGATTCCTGCCGGATCGAGAAGGCCTTCCGTCACTTCGGCCACGACATCACCGACGAGGACCATGTGCTCGAAGCCGGGCTCGGCTTCGCGGTGAAGACCGGCAAGGGCGAGTTCATCGGCCGCGACGCTGTGCTGGCTAAGCGCGAAGCGGGGCTCTCCCGCCGGCTGGTGCAGTTCCAGCTCACCGATCCCGAGCCGCTCATGTTTCACAACGAGGCGGTGGTGCGCGACGGCGAGATCGTCTCGATCGTCACCTCGGGCAATTACGGCCATCATCTGGGCGGCGCCATCGGGCTCGGCTACGTGCCCTGCGCCGGCGAGAGCGCCGAGCAGGTTCTGGCCTCGACCTACCACATCGAAATCGCAGGGCTGCGCCATCCGGCGACGGCCTCGCTCAAACCGCTTTACGACCCCGGCGCGCTCCGCGTCCGGATGTGAATTGAATTTTGCTTCGGACCCATGGAGACCATGATGGAAATCGCCGCTGAACCCGCACTCGATCCCACCCTCGACCCGGCCGCCGTGCTGCCGGTCATGGAAAAGCAGAACCGCCGCTCCGGCGGCCGCGCCAACCGGGTGGCGGTCCGCACCGCGCCGCTGGCCGACAACCTGAGGCCGATCCGGCCCGGCATGAGCGGCGGACAGTATTCGCCGCTGACCCAGGCCAATGTGCTGCGCATCCACGAGGCAGCCCTCGATGCGCTCGAGACCATCGGCCTGTCGCAGGCCCCCGCCTCGGGCGTCGAGATTCTGACCGGCGCCGGGGCGATCCTCGGCGATGACGGGCGGATCCGGTTTCCGCGGGCGCTGGTCGAGGACATGCTGGCGGTCGCCGCCAAGGACATCACGCTCTGCGCCCGCGACCCGAAATTCGATCTCGATCTTTCGGGCACGCGTGTCCACTACGGCACGGCCGGCGCCGCGGTGCATGTGGTCGACGTCGAAAACCGGACCTACCGGGAATCCACCGCGCAGGATCTCTATGACGCGGCGCGGATCACCCACGCGCTCGACAATGTGCACTTCTTCCAGCGCGCCATGGTCTGCCGCGATGTCACCGACAATTTCGACATGGACATCAACACTATCTATGCCTGCTGCGCCGGCACCACCAAGCATGTCGGCACCAGCTTCTCCGATCCCTCGCATTTCGAGGGCTGCATGGATCTCATTCACATGATTGCTGGCGGCGAAGACAAGTGGCGCGCCCGGCCTTTCGTGTCGAACTCCAACTGCTTCGTGGTTCCGCCGATGAAGTTCGCCGAAGAGAGCTGCATCACCATGGAGAAATGCGTGCGCGCCGGAATGCCGGTGCTGCTCTTGTCGGCTGGGCAGGCGGGCGCCACCGCGCCGGCGCCGCTCGCGACTGCCATCGTCCAGGCGGTGGCCGAGTGCCTGGCGGGCGTCGTCTATGTCAACGCCATGGCCCCGGGCCATCCGGCGATCTTCGGCACCTGGCCCTTCGTCTCGGACCTGCGCTCTGGCGCGATGTCGGGCGGATCGGGCGAGCAGGCGCTCTTGACGGCAGGCTGCGCCCAGATGCACCGTTTCTACGGCCTGCCGGGCGGGGCCGCCGCCGGCATCGCCGACTCCAAGCTGCCTGACATGCAGGCCGGCTGGGAACAGGCGATTTCCAACACCATGGCGGGGCTGTCCGGCCTCAACATGGTCTACGAGGCGGTCGGCATGCATGCCTCGCTCTTGGGCTTCTGCATGGAATCGCTGGTGCTGGGCGACGATCTCCTGGGCCAGGTGCTCAGATGCGTGCGCGGGATTGACGTGACCGAGGACAGTGTTAGCCTCGACGCCATGCGGGAAGTGTGCCTGGAAGGGCCGGGCCACTATCTCGGTCATCCGCAGACGCTGGGCGTGATGCAGACCGAATATGTCTACCCCGCGGTCGCCGACCGGACCAGCCCCAAGGAATGGGCCGAGATCGGCAAGCCGGACCTGGTGCAGAAGGCGATCGAACGCAAGAACCGCATTCTGGCTCAGTCCACCCGGCCGCTTGTCGATCCGGCCACGGACGCTGCGATCCGCAAGGCTTTCAATATCTACTTCTAGGGAGACGTTCATGGCCGATTACGGCAATCTCGGAAAGTTCTACATCAACGGCGAATGGGTGGCGCCTTCGGGCGGCGCCACGCTCCTTGATGTGATCAATCCCGCTACGGAGGAGAGCGTCGCCCAGGTGGCGATCGGAACCCGGGAGGATGCCGAGAAGGCCATACTTGCCGCGCGCGCGGCCTTTGCCGGTTTCAGCGCCTGGAGCGCTGACGAGCGGCTGGCACTGCTGACCCGCATCCGCGATGTCTACAAGTCGCGGATGGCCGACATCGCCGAGGCGGTCACCAGCGAAATGGGCGCGCCCGACGGCTTCGCGCTGTCGGACCAGGCGGGCTCGGGGCTCGGCCACATCGAGGCGACGATGAAAGCGCTCGAGGATTTCGTCTTCGAGGAAAAGCGCGGCACGACGCTGATCGTGCACGAGGCCATCGGCGTGGCGGGCCTGATCACGCCGTGGAACTGGCCGTTGAATCAGATCGCCTCGAAGGTCGCGCCGGCGATCGCCGCGGGCTGCACCATGGTGCTCAAGCCCAGCGAAATCGCGCCGTTGAGCGGCATCGTCTTCGCCGAGATCATGCACGAGGCCGGCGTGCCCAAGGGCGTGTTCAACCTCGTCAATGGCGACGGCCCCGGCGTGGGTCAGGTGCTGTCGAGCCACCCCGAGATCGACGTGGTGTCGTTCACCGGATCGACCCGCGCGGGCGTGCTCGTCGCCAAGTCGGCCGCCGACACGGTCAAGCGCGTGGCCCAGGAACTCGGCGGAAAATCGCCCAACATCATTCTGGCCGACGCCGATCTCGACGCCGCGGTGACCAGCGGCGTTCAGGGCTGCTTCGGCAATTCCGGCCAGTCCTGCGATGCGCCGACGCGCATGCTGGTGCCGCGCGACCGTCATGACGAGGCGCTCGAGATCGCGAAACGCGCGGCGGAGGCGATGGTGACCGGCGACCCGCGCGATCCCGCCACCAATCTCGGACCCGTCATCAGCCAGGCGCAGTACGACAAGATCCAGGGCCTGATCGCGTCGGGCATCCAGGACGGAGCGATCCTGGTTACCGGCGGGCGCGACCGGCCCGAGGGGCTCACGCGCGGCTACTTCGTCCAGCCGACGGTGTTTGGCGGCGTCACGCCCGACATGCGCATCGCCCAGGAGGAGATCTTCGGCCCGGTGCTCTCGATCATGCCCTACGACACGGAAGAGGACGCGGTGCGGATCGGCAACGACACGGTTTACGGGCTGGCGGCCTATGTGCAGTCGGGCGAGATCGAGCATGCCCGCGCCATTGCCCGCCAGATGCGCGCCGGCCAGGTGCACATCAACTATCCCGACTGGGACCTGTTCGCGCCCTTCGGCGGCTACAAACAGTCGGGCAACGGCCGCGAATATGCCGACTGGGGCATGCGCGACTATCTCGAGACCAAGGCGCTGATCGGCCACGGCTGATCTGTCTGCACCCCGTTCAACGCTCACTTTCGGATAGATCATCATGCGCTACGGTTTCATCGGTCTGGGCAATCTCGGCGGCCATCTTGCGGCAAGCCTGCTCAAGGCGGGCTTCGAGGTGACGGTCAATGACCTCGATCCCTCGCTCGGCAAGCGCCATCTCGAGATGGGCGGCGCGTGGGCGGACACGCCCGCGGAGCTCGCGGGCGACTGTGACGCCATCGTCACCTGCCTGCCGTCGCCGGCGGTGTCGGAAAAGGTCCTGAGGGAGGTGCTGACGACCGCTAAATCCGGCGCGACCTGGATCGAGATGTCGACGCTTGGCCGCGACGAGATTCTGCGGCTCGGCGCGGTCGCCGCCGAAAAAGGCGTGCGCACCATGGAGCTGCCGGTGACCGGCGGCGTGCACCTGGCGGCGCAGGGCCAGATCACCATGCTGGCCGGCGGCGACAAGGACCTGTTCGATCTGCACCTGCCGGCGCTCGAAGCGATGGGGAACCAGATCTTCCACATGGGGCCGCTCGGCAATTCCTCGATCATCAAGGTGATCACCAACATGCTGGCCTTCATTCACTTGAAGGCCTGCGGCGAGGCGCTGATGCTGGCCAAGCGCGGCGGGCTCGATCTTGCCCAGGCCTGGGCGGCGATCAAGGCGTCGTCGGGCAATTCCTTCGTGCATGAGACCGAGGGCGCGCTGATCCTGAACGGGTCCTACGACATCGCCTTCAACATAGACCTTGCGCTCAAGGACCTCGGTTTCGCCATGGAATTCGGGCGCGAGTTCGGCGTGCCGCTGGAACTGGCTTCGATGACCGAGCAGACCTATGTCGAGGCGAAGGCGGCCTATGGCGGCAACGCCCAGTCGCCGATGATCGCCAAGCTGCTCGAGGACCGGCTCGGCACCGATCTGCGCGCGCCCGGCTTTCCGTCCCGGCTGGAGTAGACCCCGGGCCGCTTCAGCCGCCGTGCCCGGACCGGATGCGGGGGTGGGCGATGGGGACCCTTGCGGCCTGCGGCGGAGTTGGACCGCAGTCAGGTTCGTTGTGCGCGCTGCAGAGCCGTGCGACTGTCCGCCATGATGTCGATCAAGACGGTCGGTGTCGCCATGCGGCATGATGGACCGGCAAGGTCCTGCGGCAGGAGGCGTCATGTTCAAGAATGCGGTGCAACTCTTCGAGATCTTCGGCTTCAAACTGAAGGTCGATCCCAGCTGGCTGCTGATCGCCGCGCTGATCGTGTGGAGCCTGTCGACAGCCTATTTCCCCGAGGCGCTGCCCGGACGGTCCGCCCGGCTCTACACCACGCTCGGGATCGTAGCGATGCTTGGCATGTTCGCTTCGCTGATCCTGCACGAGCTGGCCCATTCGCTGGTGGCGCGGGCCTACGGGCTCAAGGTCGGCGGCATCACGCTGTTCATCTTCGGCGGCGTCGCCGAACTCGAGGAAGAACCGCACGACCCGAAATCCGAATTCCAGATCGCCATCGCCGGTCCGCTGATGAGCCTCTTGCTCGCAGCCGTGTTTTATGGTGTCGGCGCTCTCACGGCGGGCGGTCCCGAGCTGAGCCTGGCCGGCGCGGTGTTCGGCTATCTGGCGCTGATCAACCTGGTGCTGGCGGTGTTCAATCTCATCCCGGCGTTTCCGCTCGATGGCGGCCGGGTGCTCCGGGCGGCGGTCTGGGGCTGGACGCGGGACCTGATCAAGGCCACGCGCATCTCGAGCCGCATCGGCGCCGCCTTCGGCGTGTTCCTGATGCTGACGGGCGCGCTGGCGGTGTTCAGCGGCCAGGGCGTGGGCGGTTTCTGGCAGATCCTGATCGGCTTCTTCATCGTCAACGCCTCCAATGGCAGCTACCAGAGCCTGCTGGTCAAGACGGCGCTGCGCGGCAAGACCGCCCAGCGCCTGATGAGCGAGAGGGTCTACACCATCGGGCCGGATGCGCCGGTCGCCCGCTTGGTTGACGAGGTGATGCTGCGCCATGGCGTAAGTTTCGTGCCGGTTGTGGCGGGAGACGAGCTGCTCGGCTATGCCGACACCGCCGGCGTCCGTTCGCTCGACCGGCAGGACTGGGCCGCGCGGCCTGTGTCCGACATCATGGTGCGCAGCGACGCCGGCAATACGGTCGCCCCGCAGACGCCGCTCGACGAGGTGTTCAAATGCCTGACGGCCACGCCCCGCCGCAAACTGCTGGTGGCCGAGGGAACGCGGCTCGCGGGCGTGATCTCGCTGTCCGACCTGATGCACCATCTGGCGCTCGAACAGGAGATCGGCATCAGGCCGAGGGCGGAGCCCTGAGACGCGGCTGCGACGGCGCCGGGCCGAAAGGATCGTCAAACCGGAGCCCCATTTGGCACTATGATCGTAACCGACGCCTGCACGCCGCGGGCATGGCGGGCGGCGTCCGGGCGGAAGTCCCACACGTGGCGACGGCCCGCCGATCCGACACGAAGGAGACACTCATCCCGAAACATCCTGCATCCGCCGCACCGGCCGCTCTCCGTCCAGACCATGACAGGGAGGCGGCCCGGCATGGCTGAGCCCCTGCGGCGCCTCGCCACCCGCCTGGGCGTTCGCCTCGTTGCAGGCCTCATGATCGCGATCCTGTGGTGCTGGAGCGCGACGCTGCGCAAGGAGACGCGCCAGATCGAAAGGCTCGACCGCGCCATCGCCGAGGGCCATCAGGTGCTGGCGGTGTTCTGGCACGGCAAGTACACGCCGCTGTTCCCGCTGGCGAGCGGCCGTCAGGCGGTGGTCATCACGGTGGATTCCTTTCGCGGGCAGGTGATCGGCACCATCAGCCGATGGTTCGGCTACCGCCCGGTGCTGCTGCCGGCGGAGGTGCGGACACGGGGCTTCCCCGCCCTGGTGCAGCAGGTGGAGAACAATGCCAGCCTGATCGCGCTGGCGCTTGACGGTCCCTCGGGCCCGTCTCACCGGATCCGCTCGGGCGCGCTCAAGCTGAGCACCCTGCATGGCGTCAAGATCGCGCCCATCGGCGTGGCGAGCTCGCACGCGCTGGTGCTCAGGTCGCGCTGGGACAGGCAGGTGGTGCCGCTGCCGTTTTCCCGCGTCGCCATCGCCGTGGGCGATCTCATCGATCTCTCGCAGGCGAGCGACGCCGACGGCGCTCCCGGCATGGAGGAGATCGTGCGCAACGGCATGGATGCGGCCGAACGCGAAGCCGAAGCCATTCTTGGCGGCGAGGGGCGGGCCTAGCCTTCCTTTGGCGGCCTGACAGCCGCCCATGACGCCTGTGTTGATCCGGCCGCGCCGCGCGGCTATCAGGTGAGGCGAGACGGAATCAGGCCAAGTCGCCCAAGGCGGACCGGTGCATGCCCAAACTGCTCATTGTCACCGACGCCTGGCACCCGCAGATCAACGGGGTGGTGCGGTCGATCGAGCATCTGGTGCGGGAACTGGAGCCGATGGGGATCGAGGTCGACATTCTCTCGCCGGCTGAGTACCGCACGGTGCCCCTGCCGGGCTATCCGGAAATCCGGCTGGCGCTGGCCACGCCCTGGGGCGTGGCGCGCCGCATCGCCCGGTCCGATCCGGATTTCATCCAGATCGCCACCGAAGGTCCGCTGGGGCTCCTGGGTCGCCGCGCAGCGCTCAGGCGCGGCGGCTTCACCTCGAGCTACCACACCCGCTTCCCCGAATATGTCTCGGCGCGGTATCCGGTGCCCGAAAGCTGGCTCTATGTCTTCATGCGCTGGTTTCACAATGCCGGCCGCGGATGCCTCGTCGCCACCCAGAGTCTGCGCGAGGAACTTGCGTCCAAGGCCTTCGAGAACCTGCACATCTGGTCGCGCGGCGTCGATACCGAGCTGTTCCGTCCCGATCATCCCGCGCCGTTCGATCTGCCAAGGCCAGTGTTCCTGCATGTCGGGCGGATCGCGGTCGAGAAGAATGTCGAGACGTTTCTCGCCATGGACCTGCCCGGCAGCAAGCTGGTCGTCGGCGGCGGACCAAAGCTCGAGGAATTCCGGGCGCGCTATCCGGAGGTCACCTTCACCGGCGCCAAGTCCGGGGCGGAACTGGCAGCCCTCTACGCCATGGGCGATGTCTTCGTGTTTCCCTCGCTCACCGATACGTTCGGGCTGGTGCTGCTCGAGGCGCTCGCCTCCGGCGTGCCGATCGCGGCCTATCCGGTCACCGGCCCCAGGGACATCCTGGGGGACAGCGGCGCGGGCGTCCTCGATCACGATCTGCGCAAGGCGGCGCTCGCCTGTCTCAACGTGTCTGCGGAAGCGGCACGAGCCCGCGCGCTCGCGTTCTCCTGGCAGGCCTGCGCGGTGCAGTTCATGGAGGCGGTCCATGCGAGCTACGGCGTGGTCCGCCCGGGGGGCTCCGGCTGACCGCCGGCCTGTCCGGACGCCGCACCGGACGAGGCCGGGAAGGATGCGCGAAAAGCGCCGACGGCTTCGAGTTATTCAGCGATTGCAATCACTTATTCATTCAACATTAACAGGATCAGGGCATTCTGCACCGCAGCATGATGCGATCGACACTGCGGGAAATGCCTGGTCCCGTATTTCGGCAAATACTTTTTCAACTGCCTGTCGACGGCGGTGCTTTTCGAACCAGTCTTTAGGTACGGCAAGAGCCGCGCCACCATGAAATTGTTTGTCGAACCGAGGATTAGCAAGCAACGGAATTGACGATGCAGAAAGATATTCAACGACCTTTGCCTGGCGCCGGCGTCGAACTCAAATTCACGGCGATCGTTCTGGGACTTGCCACTCTTCTGGTTCTGCTGAACTACATTGGCAGCCTGGTCAGTCCGACGGGCGACGCGCGGTCGGTGCTTACCGGCATGGCGCTGGTCGGCCTGACAATTCCCGTGCTGGCCGTGCTGGTGACTTCGGTGCTGGCCCTGCGCAGTCAGATCCTGACCTTGAAGAAGAAGCACCGGCTCGTGCTCGCGCAGTTCGAGCGCGACGCCCTGACGGGGGTGAGGAACCGGGAAACATTCCTGGTCGACGCGCAGAAGGCGCTGAGCTCGCGCGGGCCGCGCAATTATGCCGCGCTGTTCCTGGTCGACATCGATCATTTCAAGCAGGTCAACGATACGCACGGGCACCCGGCGGGCGACGAGGTGCTGATGTTCGCCGCCCGGCAGCTGCGCCTGCATTTCAGCGACGCGATCGTCGGCCGCCTGGGCGGCGACGAGTTCGGCGTGCTGATCGAACACAGCGATCCGATCACGGCGGCTTACGCCCATGAGCTGTGCGGCCAGGTGGTCGAGGGGCTCAGACAGGGCGTCGGGTTCGGGATCACCCGGCTGTCCGTCTCGGCCTCCATCGGCATTGCGCTGGCGCCCTCCCATGGCAAGACCTGGAGTTCGCTGTTCGCCAATGCGGACATGGCGCTCTACGCCTCGAAGAAGCGCGGTCGCGCCTGCTCGACCATCTTCGAAGAGGACATGATGAGCGATGTCCGCAATGAACGGGCGCTCGTGCGGGAACTGCGCGCGGCGATCCTGCTCAGGCATCTCAATGTCGCCTACCAGCCGATCGTCAACGGCAAGGGCGAGCTGGTCGCCTACGAGGCGCTGCTTCGCTGGCACCACGCCTTGCGCGGCGTCATTCCGCCCGACGTGTTCATTCCGGTCGCCGAACGGTCGTCGATGATCGCCGAGATCGGCTATTATGTGCTGCGGCAGGTGTGCCGGGACATGCCGAAGCTGCCGCCGGTCCACGTCAACGTCAATCTGTCGGCGAACCAGATCGCATCGCCGGACCTGCTCGACCGGATGCTCGAGATTCTCGAGGAAACCGGCACCGATCCGCAGCGCATCGTCATCGAAATCACCGAAAGCGCCTCGCTAGCCGCCAATGAGGCCAATGCGGCCCATCTCAAGGCGTTGCAGAACCGCGGCTTCCGGATCGCGCTCGACGATTTCGGCATGGGCTATTCCGAGTTCAACCAGTTGCGGGCGTTGCCGTTCGACGTCATCAAGATCGACAAGAGCTATATCCGCGCGCTTGGCACCGATGTGGTGACCGACGTGTTCGTCAACGCTGTGGTCGAGATCGCGCGCAGGTCCGGCAAGCTTGTCATTGCCGAAGGAATCGAAACCGAGGATGACAGGCTGCGCGCCATTGCCGCCGGCTGTCACGGCTTCCAAGGCTATTTCTTCGGCAAGCCGGAGTTCCTGGAGGCAATGGTGTCCCGCCAGGCCCTGCAGCACGGGTTCGGGGAGGGGCCGGTCTCCAGCCAGACCGCGGCCTAGCGCCCGATCCGGTGCGGATCATCGCCGCCGCCGGGGTGGCGGCGACAATGGCGGGCGGCTTTCACAAATCCGTCATGTCAATGTCATGAAGCTGCAATCATGGCCATGGCACATCACCCGGGATCAAACCCGGGAGATTGCCCTATGTCACGTCTGCTTTGCTTCACCTCAGTCCTTGCATTGATTGCCGCCTCGGCGCACGCCGCCGACATGAATTTCAACCGCGTCTCGTCCTTCGCCACGCCGCTCAACATGGCTGAAGGCGAAGACCAGGACCGCACCACATCGTCGGAGATCATCACGGCGACGGAAGACGGCATGCGGCTTCTCTACACCGACAGCCCGCTGGGCGTGGTCGGCATGATCGACATCACTGATCCCAAGGCGCCCAAGCCGCTGGGCAATATCGAGATGGGCGGCGAGCCGACCTCGGCCACGATCGTCGGCAGCACCGCCTTCGTCGCCGTCAACACCTCCGAGAACTATGTCACTGTTGGCGGCAAGCTCGTGACGGTCGATATCGACGCCAAGTCGGTCACCTCCGAATGCGACCTCGGCGGCCAGCCGGATTCGATCGCCAAGGCCAAGGACGGCTCCTTCCTGGTGATCGCCATCGAGAACGAGCGCGACGAGGACCTCAATGACGGCCAGCTGCCGCAGATGCCGGCAGGCCAGGTCGCCATGATCGACCTCAAGGATGGCGCGGCCGATTGCGCCAGCCTGCGCTTCGCCGACGTCACCGGGCTCGCCGAAGTCGGCGCTGACGATCCGGAGCCCGAATTCGTCGACGTCAACGGACTTGGCGAGACCGTGGTCACGCTGCAGGAGAACAACCACCTCGTGGTGCTCGATCGCGACGGCAAGGTCGTCTCGCATTTCTCCGCCGGTTCGGTCACGCTTGAGAATGTCGACCTCACCGACGAGCGCGGCGCGCTCAACTTCAGCGAAACCCAGGCCGACCGCCGGCGCGAGCCCGACGCGGTGAAGTGGATCGACGACGATCATTTCGCCACCGCCAACGAGGGCGACTATGAAGGCGGCTCGCGCGGCTGGACCATCTTCAAGAAGGACGGAACCGTGGTCTACGACTCGGGCACCTCGTTCGAACATGCCGTCGTTGAAGCCGGCCACTATCCCGACAAGCGCTCGGACGCCAAGGGCGTGGAGCCGGAATCGATCGAGACCGGCACCTTCAACGGCGTACCTTACGTCTTCGTCGGCGCCGAACGGGCCTCCGTCATCGGCGTCTATGACGTGAGCAACCCGGCAGAGCCGGTGCTCAAGCAGATCCTGCCCTCGGGCATCGCGCCGGAAGGCATCGTCGCCATCCCCTCGCGCAACCTGATGGTTTCGGCCAACGAAGCCGACCTGATCGAGGATGGCGGCGTGCGCAGCCATGTGATGGTGTATGAGCAGAGCGAAGCGCCTGCCGCCTATCCGCAGATCACCTCCGCAGGCAGCGACAGCCTCATCGGCTGGGGCGCGTTGTCAGGCCTCGCGGCCGATCCGGAAGCCAAGGGCACGCTCTACGCCATCAATGACAGCTTCTACGGCTTCCAGCCGCGGATCTTCACCATCGACGCCACCCAGACCCCGGCGCGCATCACCAAGGCGCTCGACATCACGCGCGCCGGCGCGCCCGCCCAGAAGCTCGACATCGAAGGCGTGACGCTCGACGGCGAGGGCGGCTTCTGGCTCGCCTCGGAAGGCAATACCGACAAGCTCATTCCGCACGCGCTTTACAACGTCAACGCCAAGGGCGTGATCAAGAAGGAAATCGCCATCCCGGCCGAACTGCTCTCCCAGGAGATCCGCTTCGGCTTCGAGGGCATCGCCCGCGCAGGCGACGTGCTGTGGATGCCGGTGCAGCGCCCGTGGAAGGATGACGCCGAAAACGAGGTCAAGCTCGTCGCCTACAATGTCGAAAGCGAGGAATGGGGCGCGGTGCGCTACCCGCTTGACGCTCCCGCCGGCAAGGGCTGGGTCGGGCTTTCCGACATCGCCATCCATGGCGATTACGCCTACATCGTCGAGCGCGACAACCAGATCGGCGACAAGGCTGCGATCAAGAAGATCTACCGGGTGGCGCTGAGCGAACTGGCTCCGGCGAAGCTCGGCGGCGAACTGCCGCTGGTCGCCAAGGAAGACGTCCGCGACCTGCTGCCGGACCTCAAGTCGCTCAACGGCTATGTCGTCGACAAGGTCGAAGGCCTGGCGATCGACGCTGACGGCACGGCCTATGTCGCCACCGACAATGACGGCGTGGACGACAGCTCCGGCGAGACCCTGTTCTTCACCGTCGAAGGAATGGCTTCGGCGTCGAACTGAGGGCACTGATCAAGACATGAACGGCCGGGCGGATCCTCTCCGCCCGGCCGTTGCCGTTTGGCCACTTCGCCGGCAACACGTGACAAAGACCCCTTCACGCAAATGCCCGGACGGGCCCGCCCTACGGTGTCGGCAGGGTCACGGATTTGCGCCATTGCGACAGGAAGCGGGCGCGCTTGGCCTGGTCGAGGGAGACCAGCAGCGCCGGCGACAGCGGGATCGGGCGGAACGCCGGCTCTTCGCCGCCGCCAAGGCCTGCCAGTGCTGCCGGGCCGCTCAGCGGCGTGAGCAGGTGGGTCTCGCCGTCGAGGATCGTGCGTCCGCGCTCGGACAGGGCCAGCTCCAGGAACGCCCGGGCCGCTCCCGCATTGCGAGCCTCGCGCGGGATGTAGCCGGCGCGCGCCAGCACCAAAGTGTAGTCGGTGGGCAGGACGACGCCGATGCGGTCGTCCTTGGCCGCCCGCGAGCGGGCATAGGAGCCCAGCACATTGTAGCCCACATAAGCGCGTCCGTCGGCGACCCGGTCGATCACCTCCGAGCTGCAGCAGAAGGTGGCGACGCTGTTGCGCCCGAACCCCTCGATCAGCCGTCCCCAGGTGCTGGCCTCGGTCGAATCCTGGAAGGCGAAGAGGTAGCCCACGCCGGACTCCTCGATGTCGTAGGTGGCGATGCGGCCGTTGAGCGCGCCCGACTGCCGCATCAGGTCGATGAGGTCGAAGCGGCTGCGCGGCGGTCCGTCGGCGGCGAAGGCCGCCTTGTTGTAGACCATCACCGCAGGCTCGTAGGTGAGCCCGATCAGTTCGCCGCGCCACTGCGCCCAGGCTGGAAGGCTAGAAAGCACCGGGCCGCCGATCTCGCGGGCGCAGCCGCTGTTGACCAGCCGCACCTGCTGGGCGATCGAGGACGAGATCACCAGATCGGCAAAGAAGCCGCGGTCGGCGCAGGCGCGCGAGACGCTGGCGTCGAGACTGTTGGATGTGTCCTCGATATAGGTCACCGAGACATCGGAATTGGCCTGCTGGAACGCCGCAATCAGCGGCTGCATGAAGTCGATGTCGGTGACACTGGCGATCACCAGTTCGGCGCCCTCGTCCTCGCCCGCGGCGAACCTTGTGACGGTTTCCTCGCCGTTCGCGCGACCGGTGAGGATGAGAAGGACCATGGCAGCCGCGGCCAGTCGCTTTGAAACGGCGATCATGCGGTCTCCGCCTTTGCTGATACAGGGGCGGGTTCCGCCAGCGGCAGTTCGACGCCGACCCAGAAGCCGGACGCGGCATCGCCCGCGGTGCGGATCGCGCCCTGATGGAAGCCGGCGACCTCGGCGACAATCGCCAGGCCCAGGCCGGCGCTTTGCGGATTGGCGGCGTCGCGGGCAAAGCGCTCGCCGATCCGCTGCAGCTGGCCGGGGCTCATGCCGGGGCCGGAATCATGCGCGGCGATCAGTGCCTTGTTGTCCGCGGTCAGGCTCACGCGCAGCACGACCGGCGGCTTGCCGTGCGCCAGCGCGTTGGTGATCAGGTTGCGGGCGGCCTCGCGCAGGCTGAAGGCGTCGCCCGTCACCATCACCGGGTCGGAGGGCAGATCGAGTTCGATGCCGTCGGCGCCGCCGGTGCGGCGCGCCTCGCGTTCCGCCTCCACCGCCACGCGCCTCAGGTCGATCCGCTCGAGCGTCGCCGAATCGGCGCGATGGGTCACCAGCGCATGCGACAGCAGCTGGTCGGTCAGGCGGCTCACGCCGATCGCCCGGTCGCGGATGCGCCGCTGCAGGGTTCTGAGCTTGCGCGGATCGTCCTCCTCCATGGCGAGTTCGGTCTGGGCGCGGAGCGCGGTGATCGGGGTGCGCATCTGGTGCGCCGCGTCGGCGACGAAATCCTGCATGGCGCCGACGCGCTTGTCGAGCCGGGCCATGAAGCGGTTGATGGCGCCCACCAGCGCCTCGACCTCGCGCGGCGTCGTGGTCGAGAACGGGGTGAGGTCCTTGGGGTCGCGAGCGAGGATGGCGCGCTCGACCCGCCGGAGCGGGCTCAGCGCCAGGTGCATGGCGAGCAGCGCCAGCGCCAGCGTGACGCCGCCGGCGATGACCACGCCGATGACGGCGCGGGCGACGATCTCGCCCGCGAGTTCGGAGCGGGCGCGCAGCGTCTGCGCCACGATGACGGTGATCGGCCCGCGCACCGCGCGTTCGGCGAGGAAGCGCCGCATGCTGATGGCGCGCACTGCCTCGCCGGAAAACTCGGTGTCGTAGAGCAGCGGCGCGTCGACCCCGCCCCGGGCGTCGGGCAGGGGAAAGCTCTCATCGCCGGTGAGCGTCTCGCCGCCCGGTCCGATGATGCGGTAGAAGATCCGGTCCTCCGACGCCAGCGACAGGAGGCCGAAGGCCGAGAGCGGAATGTCGATGACCGTCTCGCCTTCC
>TARA_R110002020_G_scaffold209049_1_pt1 | contig 21259 bp, 13 predicted proteins | sample TARA_R110002020 | Tara Oceans TARA_R110002020 (sample SAMEA4396489) | marine metagenome | biome: Westerlies Biome; feature: [MES] marine water layer (ENVO:01000295) within the mesopelagic zone...; material: water (ENVO:00002006), including particulate matter (ENVO:01000060) such...
TGATTTCGGTGGATTGGATTATTCATCTTCAGATTTGGCTGATATAACATGTACACTTAGATTTGACAGAGCGATTAACGTATTCTAGAGTCTAATTTTACTTATTATTTATTAATCCTCTTTATATATTAAACTTATAAAGAGGATTTTTTATGTTTAAAAGGTTTTTTTATTATAATTCAATATTTATAATATAAAGGTATAAAACCGTATTATATGAAAAGAAAATATACTACATTAAATGAAGAAATTTATCGAATGAAATCATTATTCGGTGAATCAAGATTATATGGGAATTTGGTTACTGAAGATACGGAACCTAGTCCTGATAAAGTTAAGGAAGTTATGGAACCTATAAAGACTGAGGTTTTAAAATTATTAAGTGATTGGAAAATTTATAACGTTGGATTGAAGGTGCGTGATGGTCTAAGATTTGTTGGGAAATCTAAAATTAAAAGTGAAATAGAAAAATCAGAAGATATTATCGATAATATAGACTCTAAAGATTTCTGTTCGGATTCCACATTGTCTAAAATAGAAAGTAATAGAAAAAATTTAAAAGAAAAAGAAGAAGAATATAGGGATATATTAACCTCAAAAGACAAAGAATTTATTAGTAGTTTAAAACAAAAAATGAATTTATTAAAATCTGAATGTCAAAGATTAAAAAGTGAAACCAATACTGAGGAGGTTATTGATACTGAACCTAATGTAATCACAATTAATTTAGATAATACTGTTGAGGGGTGTCCACCTGTGGGCGATGATGGTTGTTCAGATATTGGAGAGTGGGAAATAAACAATTATATAAAATCACCACTAGAAATTCATCTTTTGTTTGGTGTAAATAAAACTGGTACAGGATCATGTGGTGCACCGAAGAAAAAGAGAATACCAGAAGACTTAACTAATTCTATTACAAGTATTGTAGATGTAGGTTATCCTAGTATGTGGGAAGAGGGACATATTGAGTTTTGTAAAACACAAAAATTTCCTGAAGTTACTAATATAACTAATAGTTTAACACTTAACGGTAGCTTGGAAAATTTTAATGAAATATTTCCTAAATTAAAAAGTGTAAATGAAGTTGTTATCGATTACTTGTCAGATAATCCTGAAGACGATATATTAGATTTAGATATTCTAAAAGATGTAGATATAGAATATTTACATATAGGGTTCTCAAAATTAAAAGATGGGTGGGTAGAAAAATTAAATAAAATAGAGAAAATCTCTGTAGACGAATTGGAATCAGACATCGAAGATAAACTTAATGAATTGGGTTGGGGTGTAGAGGTTGAAGGTGATGAGGAATATTCTTCAGAGTATTATGTAAACCCAAAAAATAAGGTACAAGAACTACCTCAAGTAAATGTAATAGGAGGTAAAGAAGAGACTGAAGAGGAAGACGATTCAGATACTGATGAGAAAGAAGTTCAAACAGGTGAGAAACCTAAAATGATGGTAGATGATGAAGAGAAAGATATTATATATACACACCCCAAACTAAATAAAGATTTTAATATTGGTAAGTTCGTATACGATAAAAGTAAAGATGAATTTAAAATAAAATCTAAATATCCATTTTTATTAACAAGGACGAATAACTTAGTGGAAAGAACGGAAGAAAGTTTTTGGAAAACATTAAGTAAATGGTATGATAAAACATTAAATAGTGATAATACCACTCTGGATATTATTAATGATAAGAAATTTAAAGTGAAAATTAAATAATATGAAAAAAAACATACAAAATTTAAGTGAGGAAATTAACAGAATAAAATCTTTATTCGGTGAAAGTAGATTATATGGAAATTTGGTGGAGGAAGAAATGTTATTAAAAGAAGGGAACGCATTAAAAATGGGGTCTAAAGGTGAAGGTGTTAAAGCGTTGCAACAACTTTTGGGAATAGAAGATGACGGAATATTTGGAAATGACACAAAAGATGCGGTAATGAAATTCCAAAGTGAAAATAATTTAAAATCTGATGGTATTGTGGGGTTGAAAACATTGGATGTTTTTAATAAAAAATCAGGAATAAGTGAACAATTAATAGATGGAAACACAATAGATTTGTTGAAAAATTTATCTAAGCATGTGGACCCAAATAATGAATTGGGTACTAATATAAATAACACAGATAAAAAGAAAAAAATAAAGAAAAAAACGCCTAATAAAAAACCAAAAGAAGATAAAATAAATAATAAAAAGGGGGGGAATACTGACGCTACTGACGCTACTAACGCTACTGACGCTACTGACGCTACTGACGCTACTGACGCTACTGATGACCCATATAGTATGTCTTTAGCGAAAAAACTTAAGAAAGACGCTAAACAAAAAAATATTAAAGATAAGTTAGGTGGTAAAAAATCAGAAAAAGAAGGTGTACAAGCCTGTAACAAAATGTTAAAATTTTACTATAAAATATTTTTCTCAGTTAATCCTAACTCAAGGGATGATGTTATTAAGTTTGTGGGGCAAAAAGATAAATATAAATCTGATTTAGAATCCTGTGTTACTAATTATAAAGATAAATTACATGTTCCTGGTTTCGCTGGTATGACCAAAGATGAAATTTTAGATATGTTATTGGTTATGTTAGACCCAAATGGTGATCAAAAAGAAAGAGAAAAATATAAAACAGTAAAACCTAAAGATTCTATAGTGGGGAACAAACCTACAACAACTATAACAACAAAAAAACCTGAGAATATTACAGATGGTGATGGAAATACTTGGGGAACGGTACAAATAATAAAAAATAAAGAAAATGAGTTTATTATTAAAACAGGGAAGAAAGTAAGGGTTGAAGCGGGAATGAGTTTTAGAAATAGTATTCTGAAAGGAAAAAAGTTTATCCCCGCATTAATTAAAGCCGTTAAAAAAATTAACCCCAATATTAACACTCAATTTGTTAACAATTTTAAAATTTTAAATGCTAGGGGAGAATATGGGCAAACAATAAAAATTAAAGTAAATATTGAAAACCAAACAGCATCTAATGATGATGCTGGTAGTGATTTTGTTGAAGCACCTATAACATAAACCTTAAAAATAAATGACACAAAGAATAGTAATATCCGAATCTCAATATAATAGATTGTTTTTGTTGGGACAAATAGGTAAAAATAACTTATTGTTTGAACAAGGTGGGGAACCATTTGATTATAGTAAGTATTTTCGTAGTAAGCGCCAAGAAATGTCTGATGGTACTTTTTACTATGGCGGAGTCGGACTAAAGGAATGGAATAACATGTCCAAGACAGAAAAGATGCGTTTTATATTTCCCGATCTTTACAATCATGGTTGGGGTGATGAGGGATATTGGTCAACTGAGTTTGAATTTTTTACACCAGATCTTCAAAAAATAATTATGTATGGGCAAGATTTGTACTATGGTGAAAATCACAATCCTAATTCTAAAGATGGTAAAGAGTTTGAATTATTTGTTAGGGGTATATCAACTCCAGAAGAATGGATGAAAGCTTATCCAAAAACTATGGGTAAAATATTCGACCCCAAAAATGATAAAGAAAAATTTAAAGAGATAAAGAAAAAGTGGGGAGATGCGACACCCGAGGATATTGAGATGTTTATGTATGACTCCAGTTCACCAATAGAAGATTTTGATAATTTTAAAGGGGATATGGGGGTTGAGTCCAAAAAAGATAGGGAGGATTATGATTATTGGGATGAATATTATGCTGATATAAATAAAAAATCAGCTGAAGAAGAGGCAGTACGAAGAGCTGAGTGGGAAAAGGAAAGAGATGAATATGCGGAATTACGGAAAGAGTGGGATCAACCGACATGGAAGAGATTGGGGTATAAAAGTGCGGATGATTATTATGATTACATTCAGGGTGCTGGAGACTATTCATGGAATTCAATTGTTAATGATTTACCAGCACCAGCAAGGTGGCTAACTAAGGGGGTGGCTGGGATTTTGTATTTGGAGTTTAAAGCTGCGTATGCCATTGAGAAGGTATATAATGCGTTTGAATGTAGTGAATTTACTGGTATTACATATTTTCATTGTATAATGGGAAATACGTCTATTGCGGTTTCTATGGTACCTTATTTAGGTACAATAGGTTCCGCAATTATAGATGCAGTAGATGCGATAGTTTATTTAGGGGAAGTGGTCGTACATAGTGCTAAAGGTAATTATTATTTATTAACAGGTGAATGGGATAAGTACCAGGAAGAAAGTAAAGAAGCTGCGATAAAATTAGGTTTTGGGGCTTTATCTGCCCTTGGTATAATACCTGGAGTTACAGAAGCTAAATTAATTTTTAAAGCGGGTCCAGAAGTTTTAAAAAGTACAGATAATATAGTTAAAGAATTGTCGGAAAAGGGTGTTAAAAACTTAGAACCTGATGAATTTGAAGAAATTATAACGAGAAATACTAAAGATTTAACTGAAGCGGAAAAGAAATCTGTGGGTGATGTTATGGAAGAGTTAACAAATCCTAGAGTTAAAGAAGAGTTGATAAATATAGAAAAGGTAGTAAATAACTTTAGTAAACTTTCGGATGAATTTATGAAAAAAAATAAATTAACAAAGAAGATATTCACAGGATTTATAGCTAGTAAACCATTTAAAAAATTAATGACAAAACATGGTGGTGATTTCACTAAGGCAATAAAAGATAAAGCAGTAAAAGATATGTTAACAACATTTTTAATACAAGCTGGTTTGTCGAGTCTTATAGTTGGTGGTGGTACGGCTTACGAAACTTATGAATATGAAAAGTTAAAAAAGGATGCGGATAAGGGAATTATTTCCGCAATGGTTCAATTAGAAGGTTATGATTGGCCAGCAACTAGGGATAATGTATTTAAATCTGATAAATCACAACACGATAATGAACTTTTAAAGCGGGCTTGGTTGAAGGGTTGGAGACCATGGCCAAAAGGTGAAAAACCCACAAAGGAAAATGTTATGGAAACAGGTGTTAAATGGTTACTGGAACGTCCAGGATATCAGACTGAAAAATTTAAAGGTGATATTAGAAAATCCTTTGTTGATGTAGATATGGCAGTTGCCCCAGAAAATGAAGCTGATCGAAAAGAAGGTGTTATATATTACCCTAATCAAGAATCGTTAGATCTCGCGAAAAAAGCCAAGGATAGAGAGGGTGGTCACGTAACAGATGAAGAATTTGATAAAGCTTTAAAAACTATGAGCTACTTTAAACCAGCCAAATAAGAAAACAATGGAAAATAAAGAACAAACTATATTAAAAATAAGAAAAAAGGTACAAGATTATAAAAAATATATTGCAGAATATGGATTTAATCAAGAAAGAGATATATTTATTAATGAGGATATCTCTAAGATTTTAGAGAACTTGGATGAGCTAGAAAAAGAAATTAATGATGAAAAATAATTTATTAACTGAAATAAAACATATTAAACATTTGATGGGTTTGAATGAGACCTCTAATGAAGATTGTGAATCTCAATTAGAAAATTCGGATTATGTGGTTTTTAATCCTGACGAGCAAAAAGGGAGGATAGAGGCTTGTGAAGGTAAAAAACAACTTAAATGTGTGAAAAAATGGATGGATGATGCAGGTGTTGATGGAAATAAAATTAGTTTTGACCATCATAAAGGTGTTTGTTATTTAAAATATGAATCAGATGATAAAATAAAATTGGGGACACAAGAAACGCCTGATATACAATGGCTTTTTTGGCAAAATGGACATTTATCACATATAAATACTTTTAGTCCGGTACAAATACCCAATGCATCAAAACCAGATGAAAAATGGGGACAATATCAATATAAAGGTGAATTTGAGTGTGGTTCCAATGAACTAAAAAGTAAAAATATGAAGTACTTAGGTGTTTATAAAGTTGATAAATATGGGGATTTAAATAAGGGGGTAGACTTTATGGTTAAAAAAGCAGATGGATCAGATTTTAAGATGGTTAATGATTTGGTTGCTCATACTGAAACTTTTAGTGGTAGCGACTTTTAAAAAGTAGAAATATTATGAGAAAAAAATATAACACATTAAATGAAGAAATTAATCGAATGAAATCATTATTCGGAGAATCTAGATTATATGGTAATCTAGTAGATAACCAAGAAGAAAATATAATTTCAGAACAATATAAATTTTTACAAAAACTTAAGAATCTGGGTAAAATAAAACTTAAAAATTTAGAGGATTTAAAAGTATTGGAAAATTTTCAAAATATGAAAATTTGGAATTTTGGGGACATAATAAAACATGTAGACGAATTTCAAGGAATGTGGAAAATACTTAATCCGAAATGGGATTTTGATCAGGCAAAGTTGGTTCTTAAAGACTTGAAGGAATCAGTGGAAAATGGTCAAATTAAAAATATACCAGAAGATGTGTTTATTAGGGATGTCTTACCTGTTTTTCCACATAAAGGGGGTATGTATGATATGGTATATGATATGTATTTAGTGGCAAATGGGAAAAGTAGATTATTACCCGCAGCCGTGGAAACGAGAATCGTTAAAGTAAACAAATCGGGTGACATAGTAATAACTAATGGTAAAGGGGTGGAACTTCAAAAAATAGGGCGATATGACGCTGAAAGTGGGAAATTTGACGCTGATTTTGAGGGTGATGTGACCCTAAAAGATGGTGAATGGGTAGATGCAGATGGTAACCCAATAAACAAGAAAATTGATAAGGACTGGGAGGAAGGTATGATAGTGTATGGGGATGATGGTTATGAAATCGGTACATATAATAGTAGAGGTGAAATAATAGATGTGCATGGGAATCATGTAGATGGTAATGGGAAGATTATTACCAAGGCATCAGATATGATTCCAGAGGCTCAATTAGTTAAGGATGTACCAGTTGGTTCTACTATGGGGGATTTGAATGGGAAAAGTGTTAAAGACACTCCAGAGAATAATAGTAGAATTAATAATGCCACTAATGAAGAAATTACTAATGGTGGGGTTAAGGTAGTAGAAACTAATTCTGAAGTTGGTGAACTGAAATCTCAAATTGGGAAAATGGAATCTGAGCTTGAAGATTTGAGGAAATCTGTATCTGACACTAAAGACAAATTAAGTGCTGAACAAATTAAAACTAGAGATGGAAAAATCAAGGAGTTAGAAGATAAGCTAGATGATTTAAAAAATAAATCTGGAGATGAGGCGACAGAGGTGGATGTAAATATTACAGATGAACAGACTAATTATGCTAGCGAACAATTGGTGAAAGAACTAAGATGGGATAAAAAATTTTCCAACTGGTTTGTCAAATATCTTTTACCACTTAAAATTACTGGAGATGAAACTGTGTTGGTTCGAAGATTGAAACAGACGGGAAGCTCAACTGTTGACCCACTTGGTTTGATTAATTGGATGCGAGAGTATAAACCTAGGGTAATAGACGGGGTTCAGATGCAACATAAAAGTGTAAAATGGAGGAAATTTTACCGCACTTTATCTGGATCAGCATTTAACATATTGTTTTGGAATTTTTTATTGTATCATATGGGTAGTCGGGTTTTTGGAGTGGAAAGTGGTAAAAAATACTCTATAACTAATATAATACCTACATACTGGGAAAATATTAAATATAATTGGATAACTAAGGGAGCTGGATTCTTGATTTCATTATGGGCGACAGGTGAGATGGATAGTTTTTGTGAGGAACTGGAGGAGAATACAAAACATGATTGTGATTGGTGGTCAGATGCTTGGAAAGATTATATTCAAGAAAGAATGGAAGAGAAGTTCAAAAATAAAAGTTGTTCTGACATGCAAGAGTATTTCGAAAAGAATGGTGCAGTAAAAGAAGAGAAATATGACGAGTTAGCAAAAGAAATTTCGGAAAAATGGAATAAAAAATTAAAAGACGCAACTGGGATTGGCTTTTTTGAGAAATGGGTTGAGAAAATTATGGGTTGGCAAACAGAACTTACAGATATTGGTGTAGAAGTATTCAAGAATCATACTGTAGAAGTTGATGATGGTCAAGGTGGTAAGGCTAAATTTAATGCAATCGAATTTTATTTGAATAGTAAAACCATGGAAGCATGTGGTGGCAAAATGGAGGAAAAAAGTGGTGGAGATAGTGATGATGAGAAGACTACTGAAACAGTTAACGCTTAATTATCATTTACAAATAAAAAAGTTTTAATAATATAGTAATATGGAAAATAATAGTTTTATGGATCCGAACTTTGTACCTGATGAGTATAAAGTTCCTTATGATGTAATTGAATTACCCTCACAAGGGTTGTTATATGAAAATAAAATATCATCTATTAAAGTAGAATATCTAACTGCTTATGATGAAAATATTCTAACATCACCTAATTTATTAAATAGTGGTAAAGTTTTAGATGTTTTATTAGAAAAAAAAGTAAAAGATTTAGGTTTTAACACTAAAGAGTTAGTTAGTGGTGATAGAATGGCAATACTTCTTTATCTTAGGACAACTGGTTTGGGTAATGAATATGAACAGTTAGTTTTTGATAGTACTGGTGAAATGGTTCCTGGTATAATAGACTTAACAGAAATAAAAACAAAAAATCTTACTGTTAAACCAGATGAGAATAATGAATTCGATTATGTATTACCTATTTCTAAAAACAAAGTGAAATTTAGATTATTATCTCAAAAAGACGAAGATGAGATAGATGAGGTAGATAAAAATTTATTGGAAAAAAATGGTGGTATATCCACAAAAAATACATTACGTTTGGAAAGATCAATCATGGAAATTGATGGTGATAGAGATAAAATGAAAATCTCACATATTCTTAAAAAATTAAAGATTATGGATATTAGGAAATTCAATAAGTATGTTTCAGACATAGAACCAGGATTAGATTTAAATGTAACTGCGCGGACTCAAGGGGGGGAGTCCGTAACTACCTTTCTTAGAATTGGGAGGTCTTTTTGGAATCCTGAAGTTTGAAAACTATTATCAGAATCTTCTTAATGAGAAATTATTCTTAGTTAAAAATGGGTTTTCTTATCAAGATGTGATGATTATGCCATCACATGTTAGAAAATACTACATTAAATATTTAATACCTAAAGAAGAATAATATAATTTAATGTATATTTATATAATAAATGTAAATATGAAAAATTCTATAGAATATCATAATAAAGTTATTAATCAAATTAATAAAACAATAAGTATTATTACCGAACAAAGTGATGATGAAAGAAAGGATGATGTTGAGGGTATTAGAAATGATATTTCATATTTAAGGTCTCTATTATATGATATTAATAAATCTGATTTAATAAATTTTAAAAAGATATGGATAAGTTTTGATGGTGAATATGAATTAGAACTACCTAGGTATGGATTAAGGTCTTTTGATAGGAGTTTAAAGGGTAATATGTATTTTAAAGTTTTAGGTGGTACTAATAAATATATTGATATTCAAACTAATAGTTTTCCCGATGGGTTTAAAATCAGGTTGGGGTATACAACATTGGATACTGGAACAAGACAAAGAGAGGATAGCTTTTTAGTATATACCGAGGGTAATAAAATTTTAAAAGGAGACGCAACTAAGATTACTTATCAAATAAATAAAAAAAAATGAATATAATTAAATTTTTAAAGGATAGGTTAGATAAAATTGAGGAGGATTCTATAAAAATAGTAAAGAAATTAGAAAAAGAAGGTATAAAAAAGGGAAATAAAGATACTAAAAAATAAATTTTAAATTATGGCAGCAGATTGTTCAGGATGTTCAGGTTACGACTATAACGATAAAGATTGGGGTAAACAAATAAGGTGTTTAAGGTGTGAAATTACGACACTTAGAGGTGAAATACAGGGGATGTCCAGTGATGTCAGTAATTTCTCATCACAATTAGGAAAGTCAAACCAAATTTTCGGTGATATGTTATCTACCATTGGTGAAATGCGTAAACGTATGTGGGAATTTTCTAAATCTACTAGTCAACAATATGAATTAGCAGAAAAAATTGCCGAAGCTTATAAAGAAGTTGGGTTAAATATTGGTTTATCTGTTGAAAGATCTAAAGGATTTAGTAAAGCTTTTAAGGGGTCAGTTGCTGAAATTGCAAGATTTGGTGGTACTATTGATGACGCTAAACGTATATATGAAGAATTTGCAGAATCATCTGGTAGAGTTAGAATTTTAGGTAAAGATGAGGTTAAAAACATTTTCCAACTAGGTAAGGCTAGTAATTTATTAGCAAACGAGTCCGCATCACTATATGAAACATTAGATTTAATGGGTGTTGGGTACGAAAACGCAACTATTCACTTAGAAAATATAATTAAAGATTCTCAAAACATTGGGTTAAATTCTTCTAAGGTAATGAAAGTCTTATCGAACAATATGAATAAAATGCAAACATATTCTTTTGCTAATGGAGTAAAAGGTATGACACAAATGTCTAAATTGGCAGTTAAAATGAGAATGGACGTATCTGAAATGTTGGGTATGGCAGATAAATTTTACGAACCTGAAGCTGCAATAGAAGCCGCAGCTAATCTACAGATGTTGGGTGGGGATATAGCCACCGCTTTTGGTGATCCTTTTGAAACTATGTATCTCGCTAGAAATAAACCAGAAGAACTAGCTGCCAAGGTAGGTGATATGGTTGAAGGGATGATGACATTTAATGAAGAGACTAAACAATATGATTTTCCTGCAGAAGCTAGAATGCAACTTAAAGCCGCAGGAGATCAATTAGGTATTAACGTTGATAGTATGGTTGAAATGGCTCGTCAATCTGCAAAAATTGGGGATGTTAAAGATAAACTTACTATGGATAACCCAATATTCTCAGAAGAAGAAATGGAGAGTATTGGTAGTATGGCTAGAATGAGTAAAGACGGTGGTTTCGTTGTTGATATATATGATGAAAATGGGGAAAAACAAACTAAAGCAATTGAAGAATTAAATTCAGGAGAATTAAAAATGTTGGTACAACCCCCTAAAGACGAACAAGACTATATGGAAAAGATGATTGATAATTCTATGACAACAAATCAATTATTAAAAAGTATAGAAGATACATTTCAAAAATCATTTATTGAGGGGTTTGATGTTTATCAATTATTGGAGGATGGTTCTAAAAAAACTATTATAGCTACAAGAAATATGACACAAAAAAGTCTTGAGGCTGCTGTGGAAACGTGGAAGAAAACTATAGCAGCAGAAGCAGGTGCATTAGGGAAAGAACAATTAAAAGCTACTGATCAAGCAATGGCAGACTATATAGATAATTTAGGGAATTTCTTAGAGGAATCCCCTGATACTACTTTTGATATTGAAGATGGGATTATAAATATTATGGGTGTTAGTAATTTTAATCCTAGTGGTGGTTCAGGAGGAGGAGGCGGTGCTACTGATTATAACCCTAGTACCCCCGCAACAGAAGAATATTGTAAGAGTGTTGGTAGAGGTTATGATCCAGGACCACCGCCTAAATGTATCCCTTCTTTTAAAACAGGGGGAGTAGTCACTAAACCTATGAATGCTTTAATAGGTGATGGAGGGGAGCCTGAGGTGATATTTCCTTTAAGTAAATTAGAAAATTTTATTAATAGTAATAATTCGTCAAATGTAATTAATAAACACGAAGGTAATGCAACATTAAATGTTGTTTTTAGTGGAAATATACCTGATGGTATGAATACTAAAGAAAATAAAGATCTAATCGCAAAAGAAATAATTAAGCTTGGTAGTAATGGGTTTATGGCAGACGGAAATAGTGTACCACGAGATGGAGGTGTTAACGCTTTACAAAGTCGAGAGTAAAAAAAATTCATTAAAAGTATTGACTAATAAATAAAAAATTCCTATTATTACAAGGACCAGCTTAAATACTTAAAAAAAGAAAAACAAGAATTAAAAAAAACTAGAACAAGTATAATAAAAATAATTCTTTTTACCTGAAAATTTAGTATCTAATATTTATATAATAAGAAATTATTATATATGGCTGGAATATTAAATCATCAAGGATTATTTTATCAATTAGGTCCACTTTCTACTGAAGGATTTAGAAATAGATTACTAGATAGGAATTTACCTCCCCCTGTAAATGAAACATTAACTCAATCTGGACTTGTATCTAAATTACAAGATATTGGAAATGTTATCAACGTACCTATTTTTGGTAACGCTGATGAGAATATACCTATACATTATGATGAAGAAAAAAGAATGTTTCCACTTGGAACATTTTATAGAACTACTCAAAATGTTAATCTTAATAGATTTATTCCACAAAATGAGGATTATAGAACATATGAATTAACAATCCCCCCGAATTTAGGATATCCAACACCCGAAGGTTTTGGAGATAAAAATAGGGGTTTATATCCGACATCTTATAATATTGAACAATTTAGGCTTGTAAATACTGGAGATGAAAAGGGTGTTAGATTTCCTTTTAATGTTATTGATACATATAAATCATTAAATTTCCAAAAAGAAAGTTCTTTGGGGTTAGTAGGGGGTCAAGAACTTGAAAAAACAATAATTGATAAAATAGCTCAAATTCAGGAAGAGGCTAATGATGAAACACCCAGTACTGGAAATATTACACCACCTATAGGTAATGATGGGGGGGTTAGTAGTTATGTTAATAGATTAACGGGTACAGAACAATATTTTAATACATTACCAAATGGTGCTGTAGGATGGAATGAATATAATAAAAATCATGGTCAATCTGGTGATCAAGAGGAAGGAGTTGAACCAACTCTTGGTACTGAAGGTAGGGTTAATACTTTATTAGAGAGAACCAATGTTTCACAGGTGACGTTCTTATTTGATTTGTTGGGTCAAAACACTTATAAACCATTATATGAGGATAGAAGGTTACAGGGTACTTCTGAGGAAGGTACAAACGCCAGATATTACATTGGAACAGAAAAAAGTACTAATAGGGGCTCATTAACCCCAAAAACATTTGATTCTGATGAATTTAATGGTGAAATAGATACAAGCGGTAATCAATCAAGAACCGATGTAAATGAAGAATTCTTTTGGAGAACTGGTGGTGAAAGTAATTTCAATGAAAAGACATTATTATATAAAACACAAGAATTAGTTAATAATAGTGAAACAGAAGTTTTTATAAACCAAACAAAAAAGTTTTTTAAAGATAAAAAAGAAGATAGGTTAATTAGTAGGGGTAACGCAATAAGCCCAATTGCATTAATTGATGCGGAAGCCAATGGAAACTATTGTAGGGTTTGGACGGTAAATGATAGGTATAATTATTTAAACGCTATAAGAAATACTAGTTTATTCTATTCTCCATCACCTGACCAACCAGGGTTTTCTGTTACAGAAGGAGATTCAACCCTAAGTGTATTAATGGGTAATGGTATACCAAAATATCATCCTGTAAAAGAAGATTCTAGGACTACACTAAAAAAATACATGCTTTCAATAGAAAATTTGGCTTGGGCGGATAATTTACCAGATCTACCATTAAGTGAAATAGGTCCTGGGGATATATTAAATCAAACAAAAGGTAGAATTATGTGGTTTCCACCTTATGGGTTATCTTTTGACGAAAATACTAGTTCTAATTGGACGGCTACAGATTTTATAGGTAGAAGTGAACCTGTATATACTTATAATAACGCTAAAAGAAGTGGTCAACTATCATTTAAAATAATTGTTGATCACCCAAAAGTAATTAATGGGTATAGAGGAAACCAAAACGATGCAATAGAAAGATTTTTCGCTGGTTGCGTAACCCCTAATGACTTTTTAGATTTATTGGATAAAAATGGAGATATTAGTCAAGTTACTAGGGATGCAATAAATAATAAAATAAAAGAGGTGGCAAATCAAAAGAAAAGTAATACTGGTAAACAAAAACAAACCGTAACCATTCTTTTTGGGGATACAGAAACAGGGTTCCCAACCGAACAGACAGGAAATTTAGACCCTTTGGTGAAATTAGCAGTACAAATTGTAGGTACCGAAAATAAAATATCAATAAAAAGTGAGGGATTCGCTGGTAAAAACGAACCATTCAAAGACCGAAAAGGGAAACTTGATATAACTGAAAAAACTTCCAAAAAAGAATCTAAAACCAGGGCTAAAAATACATATGAAGTATTATTAGATTTATTAGAAAGTAAGGGAATTAAACAAAGCCAAATAAAAAAGAATATTCAAGGTAAGGGGAGTACATTATCTACAGGAAATAGTGATAACGACAGAAGGGTCGACATATCTTTAGAAAATGATTCCACGGCGGGTGCAGAACCAAAAGATCAATCATTAGATGGGTTGTCGTATTACCCAGAATTTGCGCAATTAGTGGATAATTTAATAATAGATGAAAGTAATTATTTTGATTATATTGATGCCAATTACCCAAACTACTTTTCTACAATATCTCAAAAGATACAATATTTTCAACCAGGATATCACTCAACAACACCAGAGGGATTAAATACTAGATTAACCTTTTTAAATCAATGTATGAGACAAGGTCCTAGTATAAATAGTAATCAAGATAAAGTCCAAACTCAGAACCTATCTTTTGGTAGACCACCTGTTTGTATATTAAGAATAGGTGATTTTTTCCATACTAAAGCAATAATAAATAGTTTAAGTATAACATATGATGAATCTGGAATAAAATGGGATTTAAACCCAGAAGGTATAGGGGTACAACCCATGATAGCTAATGTACAATTAGGTGTAGATTTAATTGGTGGACATTCTCTAGTTGGTCCAATTAATAGATTACAAAACGCAGTTTCATTTAATTATTACGCCAACACACAAATGTATGATCCTAGAGCAGATAAAATAGATTTATCCAAAGGTGAAATAGTTGATGGTGTTAAATTAGGAGAACTAAAAAAGGCTCTTTTAGGAGAAGATGGTATAGATAAATTAACGGAATCATTAAAAACCGAAGGAATAACAAAACAAGGGCTGGATGGTAAAAATACAGGTGGAAGTACAGATGTTAATAAAGATGGTGATATAATAATTGCAATTAAAAATGAAACCATTTCCACCCCAGTTGGAGATTTCCCAGTATCTAACATTGTAATAACTTCTACTGGTGAAACAAAAGTCATTATAAGTATTCAAAATAACAATGGTTTTAAAGATGTTATAAATGATACAAAACCAGCTGATCCTAAAGAAAAAAAGTATGATATCACAAACTTTTTAACAGAATTTTCAAGTAATTATACTAAAATTGAAAAATTAAAAGATGAAAATATTGATGATCAAGCGGCTCTTATAACACATAAAAATAGTATAACTGGAGGTACCGCCACCAATGTAAATTCTGCGATAACACAAATAAAAGAATTAGAAAAAAATATCCAAAATAGAGATATAGAAATCAAAGAATTACAGGGTAAAAATAATAAAGTTAAAGTGATAGCGTATTTACTAGATAATGAATCAGGAAGTAAAAAGACAAAAGAGTTTACTTATACAGAAAATGGGTTAGAATAATAAAATAAAAAATTATGTCAAAACAATATTTCGATAGATATCAAGATTTTAAAGTGGATGGTAAATATAAACCATTACCTTTTATTAAAATAGAACCAAAAAACTCTGATAAATCAGTAGTTTATTTTGCACAAAGGACAAGGTTGGATAAATTAAGTCAAAATTATTATGGAAATCCTTATCATGGGTGGTTAATATTATTGGCTAATCCAAGATATGGTGGAGTAGAGGAAAATATACCAGATAATGAAATTATTAGAATACCATTTCCTTTTAAGGATAGTTTACAACAATATATAGCTGAGGTTGAGAAATATAAAACTCTTTACGGTGATAATTAATAATTTATGGAAAAAAATGTTAAAGAAGTAGGTAATCTATTTGTTGTTGATCCAAACCCACCTGGAGGGAGTGGATTAGAACAAATTCCACCTGAAGATTTATTTATATATGTTAAATTTACCGCTACCCCTAGAAGTAGACAAATTTTTGATGGTCATGACTCCAAAGGAAACTCAAAAATATCACCTAGTGGGGTTGCCGATGAAGTTAATTTTATTGCAACAGAAATAAAGTATACTAATGATGGGCAGATTGAAATTCCTGATGGTCAAGATAATGTAGATTCATACGCAACTACAAACTGGACAGGAATTGGGGGGTTAGGTACTTCATCTAGTGGTGGTATGTTAGAGGGCTTCGGTATAAAATCTATAGATATAAAATATAACGCTAGTTTAGTTCCTGTAGTTGATATAACATTTACAGATGTCAGGGGATCAGGATTATTTGATGTTATAAAAGATAATGATAGATTATCTCCGTATAGTTTATTTTTCAAAATGCCATATCCAATATTTAAACTTTCAGTCAAGGGGTATTTTGGTCAAACTGTTGAATATTGTTTACATATGGTTAATTGGACATCTAATTTTGATGGAAGTACAGGTAATTTTGACATATCGGCTAATTTTTTAGGATTCCAACAAGCTTTTTTAAATGATATGAATATTGGTAATGTAATTGCCAATGTTAACACAAGTGAGGGTCTTACACAATTAAATGAATTGGATTGGACTTATAAAGACGCAGATGAAAAAGAATTTACAATTAAAAACGATATAAGAAAAATAGACGATTTTTTCTTAACCATAAGTAGATTACAGATTGAGGTTGAAGATATAAAATCTAATAATTCAGATGAATTAGATAAACTAAAAGATTTAAACGGTCAAATAAAACTATTAAGACAAATAAAAACATTTATTGGTTCACCAATACGTAAATCAACTGCAGATGATGCCACCAAAGAAGATAATTATTTAAAAACTAAAAACGATGAAATAGAGATAGATAGTGCCCCAATAAAAGGTGGAATTTTAGAAATAAATACAAATTATTTATCAATAAGAGATTATTTAGTAATTAATTCTATTAATGAAAATGCTTACAAATCCTATATAAATACACTAACAAGTATAATGGTAGAGTATAATTCTTTTGTTACTAATCAAGAAATAAAAAATAGTAATCAAGCCGCAACTAAACTTTTTTTAGACTCTACTACAGACAACGGTGACCAATCATACTTAGTTTATATTCGACCTGAAACATTAAACACAAACGGTAAATCTATAGACCCTAAAAAAATAAAAGATATATTAGATGAAATGGGAAAGTCAAGTACTGAATCTTCTTTAAGTTTGGCTAATAATTATAATGATAATAAAAACAACGAGAATTTCCAACTGAGTGAATTTAACAAACAAAAAATAAGATTAATAGAACAAATGGGAGAAGTTTTTTGTTTTGTTGTAGATTTTAGGAAATTAAGGGAATCATTAGAAAATTTAATAAAAGTTGTTGATGAAGATATAAAAAAAGAAAGAGAAGAAGTTAATAAATTAATAAATGAAGAGATAATAAATAACTTTAAAGAAAAGTTTGGCTTCAATCCAACAATAGAAAATTGTTTTAGAATATTATCTAATAATACACAAGCTTTAACTGCTACTATTTATGAAATTACTAAAAAAGCTTCAGAAGTTAAATTTAAATCTAGAAAAAATATTTTAAAGGGGTATGTTACTGATATACCAGAAAGTATTGAGAATAGTGTTGCTTGGCCAGCAGTTTATAGAACCAATGAAGATGCACCCGATGAAGAAATATATTTAGGTGAAATAGATAATCCATCAGTTGATACCTATTTTCCAGAGAAAAAATATATAGATTCTATTTTTAATGCGTTAGTTGCTAGAGAAAAAGTTTTAAAACAAGTAACAAGGGCAACCGCCACGTCAGATGGTACAGATACAGATAACTGGTTTCCCATAAACCCAATAGACTATAGTGAAAACCCATTTAGGTTACTTAATTTAGTTAATGATTATGATGAAATGAAAAATATCTTAGCTAATAGGGTATTTTTAAGGTGTGCAATTTTAAAAAACTATTCTTTATTTGAAAATAAGACTACAGGTGTTAATTTCAACAATTATGTCGAAATGGATGCAATAAATGCGAATTTAAGTGTTTTTTCTAGTGATAGTAGAAAAGTTTTAAAAGAGCTTTTGGATTTACTTAATAAAGATCACACTATTTTAAATAATACAGAATTTTATAAAAAAAACATAGAAAAAGACGGGTTAGAGTATAATATAAAAAATGACGGACCAGATGTAAAAATAGGGTCAGAAAAGATAGGTGGTAAGGAAAGTGGTGTTAATTTTATTGAATTTGATAATGATAAAATTATTGATAACAGTAAATCGTTATGGAAAGAGGTAAGAGATTATCCAGCGTATAGTACGATAGAAGAACTCAAAAAAGAGGAATCAGGAAATAAATTTATTAAACAACATTATAACAATAATAATTTAACATCCGAAATAGGTTTTAATGTTTGGAATAACGCAGTTTCTAAAAACTTATATAAGTCAGCGAGTGAAAAATTGGATAACTACACTGTAAAGGATCTTTCAGATATTGATATTTCTGGAGATACTACAGATGAAAAAGGTAAATATATTAATAGAACTAATTTTATTATACCATCTGACAAAGGTGATTGTAATTACGAGAAATTTATGACATTTAGTGATTTATATGAAAATCAACTTACTAGTTATGCAAAGGCGTTATTATTATTATCTACACTACCATTTAAAAAATTCCAAGAAGCGGTTTTAGATGTTGTTTTTGATGGAAAATATAAAGGTGCTAGAATTATAAATTTACCTGAATATTATATATATTTAATTGGTGGATATCTATGGAACCATAAAAATGATGGAATAAAATGGGATATTGATTTTAGTGGAAACACAAATTGCCCATATAGTGTGTTTCAAACTTCAAAGAGTCAATACTTAACAAAATTAGGTTATTTAGCTACAACTGATGACGCTGGAAATGAAATTGAACTAGAACCCCAATTATTAGAGTTACCCACCCAAACAAAAAATAAATTTATTAATAGATTTAAATTGTGGGTGGATAAACATTTCAATCGTTTTGAAGAGAAAATTATAGATTATAGAAATGAAAAAACAGTTCCTGCGGATATTATTTCAGCCGCATCAAAATACTTAAAGGGTCAATTTTCTGAAACAACTAACATGATTGTTTTTGCTCCAGAAATATTTGATATTACTAATTTTCCAGAGAAGTTGAGTATCACTGGTGGTGATATTAAAGAATATATTAAATATTTTAGTGGAAAATTTACATCTGTTAATGAAAAAAATACTAATGGTGAACCACAAACAGAAACTGATAAAATCGCAGAAGAAAAACGAACAAATGATCTAAAATTAGCAATATATAAATATTTTAAGAATATTAATGATAAATGGGTATCAGATACAAAAAAATCATTTGGGGTTTGTGGTGGAAACTTTAAGGGTGGTAATGAAAAGGGTAAAAACCCTCAATCTAAAGACTTAATTAACTATTTTAAATTTATTGATAGGGGTTGGGCAGATATAGGTCAAAAAGCTGTATTTAATTTAAATAGTTTTTTAAATTTAAGTAATAATTTTAAAACTAGTATGTATTTTTTCATGTCTAAACTATTAAGAGATAGTAATTTTTTATTTCAGATATTACCAACCTATATAAACTTTAAAGATGCAACAGAAGTGGCTAAAATATTCCAACCAATAACCACTATAGAAAATAATAAAAGTAGTGGACCAATTTATGCTTGTATTTATGTAGGTGGAGCATCTAAGGTATTGGATATACAAGAAAGAAATAATTATTATTTTAAAAATGATGGATTTAATTTTCCTAACCCAAGTGTAGAAAATGAAAATGGTACTTTACCAACAGGGTTTGCAAAAGACGGTAAATTTTCTCAAGTTGCGTTTAGAGTGGCATTCGGTGCTGAAAACCAAACAATCTTCAAGAACGTTTCTTTAAATCAGCAAGAACATAAAGAAACTGGTGAATATTTTAAAGCGTTATCTGATTTAGTAGATAAAAGAGGTGGTACCCAAAAAACCTATCAAGGTACGGACTTATATAAGTTATTTGATACTAGATCATATACGTGTAAAATAGATGCTTTGGGGTGTATGAATATACAACCATTAATGTATTTTGATTTACAAAATGTACCCTTTTTCAAGGGGGCATATTTAATAACCAGTGTAAATCATAATATAACCCCAAATCATATGACTACAAATTTTCAAGGGGTACGACAATCAAAATTTATTACCCCCCCACCCACTAAAATCACAACCGACCTAAATCTAGATTTAGATGAAGCCACAGATATACCAGTAATTGAATACCCGAATTTAGAGAGAGATGAAAATGATAAATATGTTATAGGTGTAGAAAAAAGAGACCCCAATAATTTTGATTTTGAATTATTCGATGTTGATAATTTTAAAAAAATGGGCGTTGATGTTACATATCTAGGGTCGGATCCAGAAGCCACCATTAAAGGTTTTGCTACCGCATTAAAAACCGCAGGTTTAACAACTAATGAACAAGTTTGTATGATAATGGGTAATATTTTGACTGTATCAAATAATATGTCTAAACTGAAAGAGCCGATAGATCCTGATCCACCCACCATACATGCTGAATTTAATGAATCTACCATATATTCAGGTAAATATAAATACTATGGTGTAAACCCACCCCCACCAAGCTCTCCTTTTTACGATGAATTTAAAAACGCAGATCCTGATAGTATATCCGCTCTAACCCCAACCTTTTCAGCAGTTACAACAAATTATGAAGTATATGATATTGGTACTGGAAAGAAACAAGATGAGATTCAAGCTGATGGTAATTTATATTCTTCAGATGAATTTTTATATAGAGCAAGGGGTTATTTACATGTAAAAGGTAGAAAAGAATATTTTGATATCATTAATGAAAAATGGAAAAAACCATACGAAGTTGCAACAACACCACAAGGGGCTTTCGGTGTGGCAATTCAGATTTGGAAAAAGAAGAAGAATAAAGTGGAAAAAACTTCTTTTGAATTAGTTAGAGACGGAACTGGGGGTGCGAATAATTATGCTGCCACAGTAGAAATTGTGAATGGAGAAAATAAACTTCGTGAATCGTTTAATAAATTTGAAAGTGTTTTATTAGCATTTAATCTAAAAGATGATTTTCTTAAATAATAATTGATTAATAACCATATTTTCATTATATTTGTAATTATGTATGTTGGAAATATAGTTTCAAGTTTAAAAATAGAAGAAGAAAATTTTAATATTTGTAGTGATTTAGACACTATAGATAACGATTTACCT
>TARA_R110002020_G_scaffold7948_1_pt1 | contig 21256 bp, 20 predicted proteins | sample TARA_R110002020 | Tara Oceans TARA_R110002020 (sample SAMEA4396489) | marine metagenome | biome: Westerlies Biome; feature: [MES] marine water layer (ENVO:01000295) within the mesopelagic zone...; material: water (ENVO:00002006), including particulate matter (ENVO:01000060) such...
CCAGATACTGTTCCAGATCCCGTAAATGGAAAAGCTCCTATACCTGTTAATCCTGCACCATTTCCTATAAATGATCCACTTACTGTACCACTAACAAATAAACTACCTGTTAATGTTGTACTACCACTAACTCTAAAAGCTGGGCCTACACTACCTGTTACTATTAAAGAACCAGATAATGCTTGAGAACCTGTTGCGTTAAGTGTACCTGATGTACCTGAACTACCAGATGAACCAGAAGTACCACTAGTTCCAGAAGTACCGGATGATCCTGATGATCCACTTGATCCCGAAGAACCAGAAGTTCCACTTGAACCAGAAGTACCGTATTCTCCTGTTAAATTTACGTTCCAACTACTTTTTGTTCCTGATCCTCCTATTACTACGCTATTAAAAGTTAAAAGACCATTACCACTATTATAAGCAGTAACTGGGCCAGTCATATAATTAGCAGCATTAGAAGCATCAACAACTATAACATGGTTACCAGCTATATATGATAAACCAGTTTCAATAGTTAATTGTTTTCCAGCTCCTATTTCAATTGGTAAATTTGTAGAAGAGGTAGTTTTAAATCTATTTCCTGATGTACCTGAAGATCCAGAGGTACCATTTGTACCTGATGTTCCTGAAGATCCTGAGGTACCAGATGAACCTGAACTACCGGATGAACCAGAAGTACCTGAAGTTCCTGAAGAACCAGAAGTACCAGAACTACCAGATGAACCAGAAGTACCAGATGTACCTGATGTAGTAGCTCTTCCAGAGAAAGTTACATTACCACTACCGGTGTCATAAGCTAAAAGAAAAGTAGCACCATCAGTTTCTGATATACTACCACTATTAATTCCAAAGCTTCCTGTAATTCCAAGAGAGCCTGAAATTAATATATCATTGCCTGCTTTTGAAGATAAAGCATTTATTATTCTATTAACATGTTCGGCACGGATTATACTTCCACTTGCGATGCCTGAGGTACTAATTGTAGCCATATTGGTGTTTTACCTAAGAGTTATTCCCTAATAAATATTAACTAAGGCTACGAGTAATGCCTTCTATTACAGTTTTAGGTAAAATTTTCTTAGTACACTCAAATTGTCTTGGAGTATCTTTATGTACAGGACACCAGTCCCAATCTCCTGCATCTAATTTAAAATTATTAAAGCAAGAATTACAAACATCCTTATTAATAATACGTTGAATATTAGTAGTAAATTCAGTCCAATTTGAACTAAATCCTGAAACCATTACTACAGGTTTTTGAATTGCCCAAGATAACCAAGCTAATCCACTAGATACACCTATATATAATTCTGAATGGTGAATTAAGTTTATAATTTCTTCTATAGGTAAATTACCTGTTTTATTAATTATATTTTTAAAAGGTTTTCCTTTAGGTAATTTTCTATTTTCCCAACTATTATCATGTTTTTCTTTTGATATTTGAACTACTTTATAACCTTTATTATTTAAATAATCTATAACATCTTGCCATCCAGTTGGATGTTGCCAATATTTTGCACCCGCTGAAGCATGGGGTGAAATACAAACATATTTTTCTTTAATAGGTTTATCCTTAATTTGATAATCTATTTTAGGGATAATTTCTTTATATTCTAATCCTAATATATTAGTTGCAGTTTGTTGTAAAGTAAATTGTTTAGGATCATAGGGTTGTTTAAAACCATCTAAGTTAGTTGTATCATCATTATAATACCATCCTATCTCATACATTGCATATAAATTAGGAACAGTGCTTCCAGGTTCTACAAAATCTAATTCAGGATATTTACTTTGAAAAAATTTATTCCAAAAGGTAGATACAGTAATATGACAATTATGCTTCTTTTTAAATTCTAAAGCATAAGGAAACCATGCTAATGTATCACCTAGTGACTTTGAACCAAAAGATATATAAATACGTTTATTAGATGCATTATATTTGTGGGATGTAATTATTTTTCCATTTTGATCTTTAATTTGTATATCCCAATTTATAAAAAATTTATGAAAAGATTTTCCCCAATGATTATTTTTTAAATTAACATGATATTCACTTTTACCTGTATCTTGATTAATAAAATCTACTAAATATTCTTGATTTGCATCTCGTAAACAAGCGTATGGACCATCTACAAAATTTACTTCTAATCTAGGGATTTTATTTTTAGGAGTTATTTCAATTTCTAATAAACGATTATATGCCTTTTTAGATTGATTTTTCCAAGAAAATTCTTGTCTTATTTCTTTAGAACGTTGTAAATGCCATTTTTTCCAAATATTATAATTACTATAAGAATCTTTTATTTTTTTAATTAAATCTTCTAAATCAGGAGTATAAAAATTACCTGGGATATTATGTTCATAGGATAAATTTTGATTGTTTGTAGCAGGTTCTTCACCTAATATTTCTACTCCTAATCCTTCACCTTTAGTAAATTCAAGTTGACCAGAACATTTAGTATAAATTGAGGGAGTACCACAAGCTAGTGATTCAATTAAAGGTAAATTCCATCCCTCAGCACGAGCACAAGATATTAATACATTAGCATTTTGCAATAATGAAATATATTGTTTTCTGTCTAAAAACTTTAATATTTTTATTCTATCATCTTCTAACCCATAATATTTTAAACGTTCTTCTGTAGAATTCATACCATCCACAGGATATGGGTTTTCTACAGTTAATAGTAATTCAACATCTGAATTATTAGGAAATGCTTTAAGAAAACCTTCTATACTTTCTTTTACACCTTTTCTATAATCCCATCTACCTACTATAATAAATTGAAATTTATCTTGTTTTTTAGGTCTAGATGGTGGTTTAAATATAGTTCCATCTACTCCTTCAGGTATAACAAATATTTTGTTTTCTGGATATCCTTGTTTAATAGATATCTCTTTTTGCCATTCAGTTGGTACCCAAAGTTCATTTAAAGTAAGTAATTGTTGAAAAAATTGTGGAGAATACTCTGTTGATTCCCAAACATTATATCCTATTGTATAACCATCGTAAGCATCATAAAAATAATGATGATCATGCTCTTCTAATATAATATCAATATCAGCATGATAACCATCTTTATGAGAATATATGGGAACATCATTTCTAGAATTATTATTATTCCATAATGTTTGCAAATGAAGCATTTTTTTCATTTGCGGAGTAATATAAGGTTCTTTATTATGGGGAGTATTACTAGAACCATGCCATGATTTACCTACTGTAAAATTTCTTACTTTAACAGGAGTTAATTTATCAAGCTCAGTAAAAAATGATTGAGCATGGTTAGCGTACCCTGTTGTGCCAATAAAACTCGTATGAGCTTGGATTTTCATAACATTTAATATAATAACCTTTATTTAATTTTCCTAGAAACTTCCAATAGTTACTTTTTTCCAACTCGTACCATCATAAAAGGCTAAATTAGATCCAGTTACAGCTAAAGAACCAGAATTAACACCACTTGGTAATGGGTTTGAAGGGGCTAAACTTATTACACTAGAAGCAGTAACAAACATAGATCCAGTTACTACTAAAGACCCACTAATTTGGGCAGAACCAGTATATGGGAAGCCACCTATGTTTAAAGTAGATTCTAAATTAGTATTCCAACTAGAGAATGTTCCACTACCTCCTATAATAGTTACATCTACTATAAGTTGGCCTGTTACTATATTATATGAAGTAATTCTACCAACCATATAATTAGCTTTATTAGCAGTACTAGTTACTGAAATAGATTGTCCAGTTGTATAGGCTAATCCTGTACTTGCTGTAATTGTTAATGATCCTACTGCTATAGTAGCACCTGAACTTGATGTTCCTGCAAAAATACTTCCACTGCTACCGGAAGTACCAGATGAACCAGAGGTGCCTGAAGAACCAGATGTACCATTTACTCCACTATTTCCAGATGAACCACTTGTACCACTGTTACCAGAAGTACCAGATGTACCATTTGTTCCTGAAGTACCGTTTGTACCTGATGTCCCTGAAGAACCAGATGTACCTGATGTACTATTAGTATGGTATATATCTCCTGAAGAAGTATTATATGCTAATACTACAGCATGATTACTATTTTCTACAATACTACCTGTTGCAATCCTAAGACTTCCAGATACATTTACTGACCCAGATATAGTAACATCATAGGGTCCTGTTGCGCCATTTAATGCCTCAATGGGTCTTAATATGTGAGTAGGTTCTATTACACTACCACTTGCTATTCCTGAAGTGCTTATTGTTGCCATATATAATAAATATATATTAAATTATTGTTTCTTTAAATACAGTTTTAGTTACATTATAGGATTTTGGACTAGGTCCTGCCATTGCAGCATTTATACCACTTGGTATAATATATCCGTTAACTAAAACATTCATTGTTGTTCTATTTGCTCTATCACTTCCGTTTTCTAATAAAACAGGTGTGTTAAATGTATCTATATTTGCTCTAAACATAAAACGTTCTGGATCACCCCAGTATGAACGAGCAGCAAATTCTATTGCTTCTGTTATTTCATTTGCTTGTTCTACATAATCAGTAAAAATAGACATAGTATAAGTAATGTCTAAATAATCGGGAATAATACCTAAAATATACTCTTTTTGAGGTTTTTGACCTCTTAATACATTAAAATTATCATAAACATTTCGTTTAGAATATCCTGTTTCAAAATATTCTACATTATTTACTTTATTGCCATCTAATTTATTACCTATAGTATTATTTTTAGTAAAACTATCTCTTTTAAACATTACAAGAGGTACCATTGTTTTACCATTTTTATCTCTATAAAAACCATCTGCCTGCATTGATTTCCATCTTTCAGGAGAACCATAAATTACAGGAACAGTTAATTGTTTATCATTTTGAGTAACTACAGGTTTAATTACATTTTCAAGATAATATAAAATAGAGGCATCTATATCTTTTAAACCAATAGAAAAAGTATTATTTTTAGTATCATCTTTTATGGATACTTCTAAAGCTCTATTATGTTCTGGTTGACCAGGATTTACTTCAATTGAAGCTGGGGCTTGTTTAGGTAGAATTTCCTCTTTAGTATCAGGATTTTTATAAGGTTCCTGAAATTTAGATAAAAATTCTCGTTTTGTGTATGGTCTTGGTTTAAACTCCATTAACGTTGTTCTTTAATACCTAATCGTTCTGGTCTTGTGTAATGGCAAGTTAGTATAATTGATAAACTTGTGCCAAAGTCATCTACTGTATCGCTATAAGGATAAGATGGATCTTTACCTACAAGTAATTGGTTTTCTACTAAATTGTCAACTTCATAATAATCTTCATTCCATAATACTGCATCTCCTATTTCAGGAACTACATTAGCATCTACTAAATCTTTTCTAAAGAAACGAACTGATAATGGTCTGTTTCTATCTACACCAAAGTCATCATTTGTTACTTCTTGTTCACCTCTATCGAGCAAACATTTAATTAAAACAGGGCCTATCCACGTTTTATTTTGCGCTTCACCATAAATGTTGGCAGGTGTCGAATCCAATTTAGGCTTGTAGTATCCAACCTGTTGTTCGATAATTCTATGCAAGAGCTCTGTATTAAGCCCTTGAAATAATAATACATCTCTATGTTTTCCGTATAATGCCATATTATGCTATAAAGATAGGTAAAGGTACTTGTTCTAGAGTTCTACCCATTGAATCTGCTTCTTCTGCCTTACGTTGAAGTTGCATTTTTCTAGAATTTTCATCTAAATCTACTCTTAGTTTTTCAATTAATTGTGCTTTTTCAGAAGTAGCTGAGGATAATAGATCAGCTTGGTTTAATGTTACTTCAGCTCCTGGAACAGGTACCTGAGAGTATTTACCTCTTACATATCCTAATAATTCTTTAGCTAATGCTAAAGTGTATTCAAATATCCAATATCTACCTGGGGCATTGATATATTGATATGTTGGATTTTCATATGGAACATTTGAAATATCTGTTACCATATTACTTCCTGAATAGGCAGAAGTAGTAGGTGCATTTCTTTCATCTACTTTAATGTATTGAATAAACAATTGTCCAGTAGCATTTGGAATAGGAAATATTTTTAGTTGGTTATTTACAAGTTCAAATGAAAATGCAGATTTTCTTATCTGGTCATTCATTTCAATTGCTTGAATAACAGAAACATCATAATAAATTGGCATTAACAAGAAGTTAATTGCCGGTGAATAATTTCCAAATCCAAATACATCCAGTAATTGTTGAGACCCGTATCCTGTACCAGCATAAGGGTCAAAATATCTTACAATTGCAGGAGTATTTTGATAAAATACTTGTTTTACTTCAATTGAACCTGTAACACCCTGAGTGTCTTTCCAAGTGTTTAAATCATATTCTTGAATAGAAGCTGTTAAGGGAATTGATCCTGAGTACCAAGTTGTGTTACCACCTGAACCTGCTTCTGATCCATAATTTTCAGCTATTCTAATTACATTTCCTAAATTAGGATTTATTACTTTATTATTTAATTCCGAACCTGTTGTAGAAGCTTCTAAATTTATAAAGTTATTTCGTATTTGATATAAATAAACTTCGTTACCATATGTAGTAACTGCTTCTTCAAAACAAGCATAGAATGAACCACTACCCATTTCTACATCTACTGTAGGATATCCTAAACGAGAAGCACAAAATGATGCTACTTTATCAGCATCAACTTGAAAATTAGTATCATAATCATAAAATCCAAATGGTGTTTGTCCCGGAATAAATGAAGATTCACCTGTGTATATAGTGGGATTTTGAGACATAGTATGTTTTTATATAAATATTATAATGATTTGCTTATTTTGGGTTTTAATATTTCAAATTTACCTTGATCATACCTTTGAGCATGTACTATAAAAAAACAATGTGGTGTTCCACAATCACACCCAACTTTTATTTCTTTTTTACTTATAGATTCTACAAAATGTAAACAAGCATTACCTATAGGAGTTAATTGTACTGTAATATCAACATCATCCGTTAAATCTTCCCAATAATCAGGTAAGTATATAGTATTAGATGTTTTTAATCTACCTCTATAATAAATACCCCTTTCAGGTCCTTCTAATGAAGAATGCATTAACCAATATCCGGGTTTTTGAGGGTGATTTATTCTAAAATTTTTAGTTGCCGCATCTAATGTACCTTGAACAAATACATCTCCTATAACATTAAGTACTTCACCACTAAAAGTAAAATCATTAGTAGCATCTATACTACCTGTAAAAGATCCTGTAAATGAACCTGTAGTAGCTGGAAGTGCAGAAGTACCTGATGTACCTGAAGTACCAGTGTTTCCAGAAGAACCAGATGAACCTGAACTTCCTGAAGTACCTGATGTACCTGCTGCTCCTGTATCACCTTTTTCACCAGTAACTACAAAAGATACTATAATATCTTCATTAAGAGAAAAAGGAGAATCTGCTGAATAACCTACATTATTAAGATCTAATTTATAATATCCTACTGCAGCAGTTAATTCGGAAATTTGAAATAAGAGATATTGTGCAGCATCTAATTTATTGGATATTCTTACATGGCCTTTTATTGTAGAAGTAGAAGCATCTATTGTTTGTAAAAAAGCTACTATACTATTACCATTATCATCTGTATTATCTATATAAATTTTAGTACTATTTCTTTGGGTACTTTCATTTAATTTTAATTTACCAGTACCCGGGTCTGAATCTGTGGGATTTGTATTGAAAGTATAATCAAAAGTAGCTCCTCCAAAATTTCCATCTTGCCCAGAAGTACCTGAACTACCTGAACTACCAGAAGAACCATTTGTTCCCGAGGTACCATCTGTACCTGATGTACCATCTGTACCTGATGTACCTGAGCTTCCTGAAGTACCTGATGTACCCGCTGCTCCTTGTACTCCAGAAGTACCAGATGAACCTGATGTACCTGATGTACCTGCTGCTCCTTGTACTCCAGAAGTACCAGAAGTACCAGTGTTTCCAGAAGAACCAGATGAGCCTGAACTACCAGATGTACCAGATGAACCATCTTGTCCTACTCCAGATGTACCTGAAGTACCTGTTGTACCTGATGAACCAGAAGATCCTGCAGTACCAGAACTACCCGATGTACTACTTGAACCTGAACTACCAGAAGTACCTGAACTTCCTATTACTCCAGATGTTCCAGAACTACCAGATGAACCTGAAGAACCTATAGAACCAGGATCACCTTTAGGACCTGGGGTAGTTATATTAACTACTCTAGAAGTTTCTTGAGTTAAATTTACTGAATTACCAGTTTTATTATTTGTAATAGTAATATTTCTGGTATCTTCATTTATTACTATTTTATTAGAAGGGGGAGTTTTTAAATCTAATTGTTGATTTGTAATATTAACACCTACTGCATTTGGGTCAAGAGCTTGCCCATCAACAATAACTTGATTGTTTGTAGCCTGTAGATTGATATCACTGGCATTGGGTGTTATAGTGACTTTATTAGCCATTAAAATGAGCCTGTAGTGATATTTTTAGATACTTGAACTTGTCCTTCTAGGATACGAGTTACTTTTGTATTAATACCACTACCTGATGCTATTTCTAAATCATAATAAGCTTTATCAAAATCTAATATAGAAGATGTTAAGTAGGAAATAAATATTCCTATTGAACCCGATTCTGGGGGGTTAGTACCTCCTGAGCCACTTATATTTAAACCAGTGCCATCATTATTTAGACTACTAGATAATGTTAAATATAATGCACTAGATCCGGTTTGTTCTGCTCTTAATTGCATTCTAGCTTGATTATCTTTTAAATCAATAGGGGTTCCAGATGCATCTTTATAAAGAATTTCGAAATCAGTAGTAGCTCCTTTTTCAATTACAAAAGAATATTTTCCTGCTGCCATGTGTATTTTATTAATAAATATTTACCTTTTTTGTGTTCCACTACTACCCGCAGTACCAACTATTCGTTTACTATCATATGCATCAGTATAGTAATCAATTAAATCCTGTACTATTTCATCTCTATTATTTGTTAATAGAGTAATAGATTCCATATTTTTAACTTTTTTAGCAGCGCTATATAAAAATTTAAATCCAGAATCTTCTTTTTTCTTTAAATCTACCTGGTGTGTATCACCACATACAATCATTTTGGATCGTTTTCCAATACGAGTTGCGATCATTTCCATTTGATCATGTGTAACATTTTGTGCTTCATCTACTATAATAATAGAATCTAAAAAGGTTCTACCTCGCATAAACGATACAGGTACAATTTCTATTTTACCATCTTTAATAAATTTTTCTATTTTTACTTTATCGTATAATAAAAACATATTTTGGTAAATAGGTTGAACCCAAGGATCCATTTTTTCTCTTAAATCTCCAGGTAAAAATCCAATTTCTTCTTTGGATACAGTTGGTCTAGTGATTATTACTTTATCGTATTGTCGTCTGAATAGACCATCTAGTGCAATGTTACATGCTAATAATGTTTTTCCAGAACCTGCTTGTCCCGCTAATAGCGTGACTGTATTATCTAATATTTTAGCTTTTGCTAATTTTTGCTCTTCGTTTAATTGTAATTTAAATTTAATGGGGTTTTTTGGTATCCTCTTTGGGCGATATACATCATCCGTATGGGGTTTACTTGGCATAAAACGGTTTTTAATGGTTAAACATATAGGAAAGAATGTCCCATATAAATATAAAAAAAATCCCGCCTTACGGGGCGGGATTCTTTAAATAAGTAAATGTACTAATCTAGATTACATTAAGACCAGAAACATGTACTTTACCATAGAATTCAGGACGTACCATTTTCTTAGCGTAACGTGTCATGATACCTTTTCTTGGAGTGAAGGTATTAGGATCGTACACTAGAGGTGTCATGATTAATGGAATATATGGAGCATATACAGCACCACTTTCTAGGAATTGATTTCCTCTAAATCCTAACAAGATTGTTGATTCAGTCATGTATGGATTTTTGTACACTTTGTAACGGCTGTTTAAAGCACCAATTTTCTGTACACCGAAAGCATAATTAGCTTTAGTTACATCACCATCAGTATCAGCAGCAAATCCTGGAATTGATTCTAGTACAGTTGCTACTGTTGGAGATACTACCATAAAGTTAGCACCACCACGTAGAGTTTTCTGGTGAATCAAGTTAGAAATTTTCTGTAATTTAATTCCAAGTGTTTGGAACCAGCTCATTTGTGTATAATATACACCATCAGTGTTAGATTCATACGCTGTACCAGCTGTATTAATCTCTTGACCAACTTTTGCAGACCAGTTAGCAACTTGAGAAGTAGGTACGTTATCAATTAACATATCTAAGATCTCTAAGTCAATTTCCAATGAGATGTATTCTGAAAGGATATTAGTCAATTCAGCTTCAGCATCTAGTGAATGGAAAGCATTTAGATCTTGAGAAAATTCTGGTGTCCATTGTGCTTTTAACTTACGTGTTTTAGCAGCAATAGTTTCACTTCTTAGTTGAACATCAATTTCTGGGATAGAAATAGCTTGTCCAGCAGCTCCAGCTTGATCAGAATAAGCAGCTCCGTCTTCGAAGTCACCTCTTGCATTATCAGCAGTTTTCTTAGAATAGTGGAATATATAAGTGTTACCATCTTTAATCTCAGCAGCAGATCCTGTAAAATAGAATCTTACATCTGTAGCAGTTCCTACTGTTCTTGTGAATGCAGGTAATTGACGTGCTTCTAGGATAGATCCTGAAGAAGCAACAAATGCTCTTACTGCATCAACATCCATATTAGTAGAAATAGAAGCAGAAGGAATTCTTACATGCTTAATCTCATTTCTAGCAATAGAAGCAGAATAATCTGAATCAAAATTTACTTCAGCCCATGAAGAAGAGTATACAGTTACTGAATTTACAGATGAAGAAAATTCGTTAGTTGAATATCCAAATCTTCCAGCTCCGTAAAGTCCACCTTCGTTTGTGTTACCAAAGTGTGAATTAGTGAATCCATCACCGTACATTGAATCTCCGTCAGCGAATGGTTTTTTAGCTTGTCCATACTGAAAGTCTAGATAAAATACTAGTCCAGCAGGTAGGCTCATTGGTTGAACAGAAACAAATTCTTTAGCAGCAATTTGTCCAAATACTTTACGTACTAGGGGTAATGCTACTGCAGCGTACTGCTCACCAGTTCCTGGAGTAAAGCTTGCGCCAGTTCCAGTTGTATTAGCTTCAACAACAAGTTGTTTAGCTTGGTTTTCTAACATGATTGCCATGTTAGATTTATCAGTGTCACCAGAAATTCCTTCTAGTAATCCTGACTTGTCCCACTTTCCAGCAAGTCTAGCAGCATCTTTTTGTACTGACTTGTATGGGTTAGCGGTCTCTAATAGTTGATTTACTACGTTTGACATTTTAAATGTTTTTTAAAAATTAAATAATACCGGCTAGCTTTTGCATTCTAGCTACGAAATCATTACTCTCAACAATTGGTTGTTTAGTTTCAGCAACACCTGCAGCTTTAGAAGCAAATGAACGAGATTCGTTTACTGTCGTTTTAGCTTTAGTTGTTGTGTCTTTAATTGTTTCGAATATATTTTTAACTTCTTTCACAGATTCAGCACGATCAAATGCATTGATCACTTTTACTTTCTGTGCTTCAGTTAATGTTTTGCTACGGAACAATTTGTTCACGTATAAAAGCTTAGCGTTTAGAAGGTTAACTTCGTTAAGTTCTGATTTTAAAGTGTTGATTACGTTTACAGCTTCGTTTAATTCAGCTTTAACTTCTTCAACTTCTTTTTTACCATAAGTCTCATCGATTTCAATATCTCCGTCTTCGTCAGCGTCAATAGCAACATCCATGTCACCATCTCCATCTACGTCAACTTCCATATCTTCACCGCCTTCAGCTCCACCACCAAGTACGTCAGCCATGACGTCTTTGATAATGTCTTTAAGCTCATCTACTGTGATTTCACCTACTTCATCGTCAGCTTCAGCTTCTACTACAGGAGCTTCTTCTTCGATTTCTGCTTCAGCTACGGGAGCTTCTTCAGCAACAGGTGCTTCTTCAACAGCATCTTCTGATACTTGGCCTTCAGCGGCTTCAAGTTCAGCTAATAATTCATCAAGGTCAATTTCTTCAATTGATCCTTCTTCGACAGCAGCTTCTTCTACAGCAGCTTCTTCAACTGCAGATTCCTCTACAGATGCTTCTTCTACTTTAGCTTCATCTACGTCTTTTTTCTCGTCAACTTTTGCTTCGTCTACATCAGCTTTAGCTTCATCCATATCAGATTTAGCTTCATCCATGTCTTTTTTAGCCTCGTCCATGTCCTTAGCTTCATCCATATCGGATTTTGCTTCGTCCATGTCCTTTTTAGCCTCATCTACGTCTTTTTTAGCTTCGTCCATATCTTTCTTAGCTTCGTCCATATCCTTGGCTTTCGCCTCGTCCATATCTTTAGCTTCATCCATGTCATCAGCTTCTTCAGCTAATTTTTTCTCTAACATAGATTGAATTTGTGGAGTAAAAGCTTCTTCTAGAGCAAGTTTGGCATTGGCTAAAGCAGTTTCACGAATTTCTTTAGCTTCAGCGATAGCATCGTTGAAAAACTTTGTGTTTGACATTTTCAATAAATTTTTGTCGGATTACTTATTAAGGGAAGTAATATAAGAGTTTATATATCTGAGTGAGATATTATTGGGAATATCTATCTTATCTGTAGATAAATATATAGGGAGTGTAAAAAAATGAGGATATCTTAACGTAAACAACAAATACCTGATTGTGTGCAAATAATATCAGATATAATTTCGTTAAGTTTTGAATATTTGTTAATTGCTCTATGTACTTTACCTTCATTTAATCCAGTAGGTTTCATAAAAGCACCATGTGTTGATGGAGTAGATACAAAATCCCAACATAATAGTTCGAAATCGTCTTCTACTTCAACTCTACCTTCACCTAATTGTGAAACAGAGCCCATACCACGAGATGATATACCAACAGTGATATCATTATTAAATAACTCTTTTAATATATTGCCTGATGGAGTAGGTAAAACTTCTATTTTACCCATTAAGTCATTTCCATCCCAATATAATTCTTTAATATTGTGAGATGCATTTTTTAAGTTAATTACAGAAGATTCTGGGTGGTCTAATTCACCTAATGCTCTATTTTCAGCGATAGGTCCACCAATATATTTATCAACTTCTCTTTTTAGGATTTCAAATGGATAACGTCTTCCGTTATGGTTAAATTCTTCAGCACGCTGAACAATACCTTCAACCATTAAATTTTTACTACCTGCTATACCCTCTGTAATTTGAGATCTTTTAGGTGTAAATACAGAATATTCTATTAATAGATTTTTTGCCATGTTATATACCCATTTTCATTACCTTAACATCGGCATTAGGATCTTTTTTTGCAATTTTTATAGCTGTATCTTCGTCACTAACTGTAATAGCTTCATTATTAAACCCTTTAATAGAATCTAATTGAAATTCTCCATCACTTAAATCCATAAGGCTTTTTTTTAGTTGTTCTTTAGATAAATTACCTTTTCTCCATTGAGCTATTTCATCCTCAATTGCTAATTTTGTTGTTTTATCTATATTTTCTGTTTCTAATTTTTTAGCTTCAACTTTATCTTTAAGTTCATTTACATCTACACCATATTTTTTAGCGTATTTTTCGTAAATAGAATCACGTAATCTGCCTAATTCTTCAACACTTTCATCTTCTAACATAGTAGAACTTGCATTTACATCATCTACTCTTTCAGCATCTTCTCCGTGTTCCCTAATAAATTTTTTATTATTTTTTTTAGCGTCTTTTTGAATCTTTTCAATTACTTTAGGTGTAACTTCTACATCGTATTCGCTATCACCCATTGTAGCTGTATTCTTTTTAGAATAATAATTTGGTTCTTTAGTAAGATTTTTAAGAACTTTCTTTTGTGCTTTTTTAATATCTTCTTCAGTAATATCTACATTACCAACAGCTTCATTTTCGACACCAAGCTCAATATCCATACCTTTAGAATATTCATATGGGTTAACCATATCAATGGTTTTAGCAATTATGTCTACTTCTTGTTTTCCCGTAGATAATTTTGTTTGTTTTTCTGAGATTATACCCTTATTCTTTAGGATAGTTACAGTATCCTTAAAGTTGTTCATTGGGGTAATAAATGGTAAGTTGATATCACGACGTACTTCATACAAAAACTTTTGTTCTGTAATATCGCCAGTTGATAATTTGGTATATAAGTCTTGTGTTGTCATGTATATAAATATTTATTTACCTTGACCTCTGTAGGCCTTGACGTAATTTCTACTATTTTTTAGTTTCGATGTTTTGCTTTTAGCGTGTACACCCGGTCTCTTTTTTTTAGGCTTTTCCATGTAATTGCCTAAATTAATTCCCTTTGCCATTATTCAGTTAAACCTTTAATTCTATTGTTTAAATCTTGTAATTTTTCATTAATTTTAGTAATAGCTTCACGAGTACGGTTCAGGTATGTCATACCTTCATTACTTGCTTTTAATTCTGTACGCATTCTTTCAGTAAATGAAACAACTTTACTCATTTCATCAATTTTACGTCTCATTTCACGTACAGCCATATGTAATTGTTGTGTAGGTGTACGGAATTGTGATTTCTTTTTAAATTGACTATAGCGTGCTTCGTTTATAGTGAATTTTTTATATGCTTCAGGGTAATTTTTTCTGATGTGTGTACGATATCTATTAAATTCTGATTTAATGTTAGTAGCTATATCGTCTACTATTTTATCGTCAGTTTTTTTATCTAATTGAGCAATTACTTTTCTTAAATCATCAAATTCTTTATAAACAGAATCCCAAGCAGGAACATATTCTATATCCCAAGAAATTCTTCCAGTTTCAGAATCTATATCTGTTACAGTAAATTTAGTTCCTTTTTCAATTTCTGTATCTCCTACCTTATAATCTCCTTTTGAAAACTTAGCTAATTCTAATACAGATGCAGCATCTTGAGTATCCATATCATATCCTGTATTTAAACCAGCATCAGCTTGGCTACTAGATAAATCTGTTACGGGGTTGAATTGTTTTTTTTCAGAGAGCTCATCAATAGCGTCTTCAAATAACTGTTTGTAGTCGATAAATTTAGACTTTCTATTAGGAACTGAAGGATTAGGAATTTCAAAAGGTTCACCAATTTCATCTTTGCGAATTTTAAATGCTTTAGGTGTAGCAATTTGCCCACCCTCACCAGATGCAAAGGAAGCACCAGTTCCAGTGGTGCTCATTTCTTTCTTTAAACCTTTGATTTTTAATTTCATACTGTCACTATTTCATTAGAAAGATCGAGATATTGTAGTAGCGCAACTAAATGATCATCTTTTAACTTTCTAGTCTCTAGAATAGGAGCAATAAGGTTTATAACTTCTTGGATTTTAATTTTAAGTGCAGGATCCTCTATTTTACCTACGTTTTCTTTCAGCACAGCAGATATACCCTTGAATTTTACATTTAAAAATTCTTTGAGTTTAGGAGCGTCGCTTGCACTATTGATGTACTCTTTAAGCACTTCTTTTTGTTCTGTACTTAACCCATCAAACTTTGTATTATACTTTTCAAGCATAATTTTATACGTAAGAGCACGTGTACCTTTATCTAATGACATTAATTCTTCAACTAATGGAGATAAAGACATTTTAGTATCTGGGTTAGATGTAATGTGTTCTAATATAGTAATTTTGGATGTAATAATTGATTCAGGATTAGCGAATTTTTTATTAGTATGTGATTCTAAAAGTACATATGTAGAAGCTAGTAGCTTATAATTTTTTATTTTAGCCCCAAAGAAATCATTCATATCGAAATTTTCTTTAATTTCGCGAATTAGATTATATTTTTCTTTAGATAAGGCCTCCTTATTTAATTTTTTAGATAAATCTAGTACTGTAGATAGTACAGATTCAGCTTTACCTTCTGATAAGGATATGGATTGATTTATTGTTTGATAGAGTTTATTCTCATTGGCAAGTTCATTTTTAGTAAAATATTTTTTTACTAAATTGGCTGCTTTAGAATTACCACTGGATAAAGTATCTGCAGTAATTTTACGTACTAGCAGTTCAAACAAGATACCAGTGTTCTTGTATTTATTATGTTTTATTTTCATAAGTAGTGCGCTACTAGTTATAAATATTGAAATTATTTAACTTCTTCACGAATTTGATCTTCATCTAATAACTTTTCACCTTCAAAAAGTGATACCTTTTGCTTAGGAAACATTTCCTCTAACATTTTATGATTTTTAGCATAAACTGCTTTAGTACTTAAATTTTCTACTGTAATACCTGTATTAGATAACCCGGGTCTATCTTCTTCTCCAGATTTAGCTTTCATTCTATCTTTACCTAATGTATCTCTTCCTAAATTACTATCTTGTGTTCCATAATCAGATGCTTTTTCAGAAGGTCTACCAAGAGCTCCTTCTGGATAATCTGGATCATTAACACTATATCCTGATGGGACACCCTTACTTCCTGGATATCTACCTGCTCCATATAATGAAGCCAATGCATGTGGTGTACCATACGCTTCGCCGGATTCAGCAGGATCATTTCCTTCTTCAGCTATCTGATTTGTACGGAAATTTCTTTTCTGGTCCTCGATAATTAAATCTCTATATTCTTGATATTGATCTTCACTAAAGTGGAAGATATTATCATATATCCAATCCGTTGGCATTAATTTAGTTTCTTGCATTTGTTGAGCAAGATCTACTTTTTCTTTTAATAATGCTATTCTTTCTTGATCGTATATAATAGAAGGAGTAGTTAATGATAATTCAAAGTTTGTTAATGCAGCACCATCATACCCTTGTGAATATAAATGTACAAGAGCAATTTTAGTTAATTCTGAGATTAGTATTCTTTGGATACGTTCTACTGTTCTAGCAAAACGAATATCTTCAGCAGCTAATGTTGCTTTACCTTCTAGATCACCTTCATATCCTAAATAAGCTTTTGGTACTTTAAGAGCCGAGAATAATTTATCTCTTAGATATGTTACGTCTTCAATAGCAGCGTAATCTAGCCCTTTTGTAGTTTCAATCCTAGTAGTTGCATCTCCACCTCTTACAGGAATATAAAAATCCTCTAAGATATTTTGCATATTGAACTTTAAGTTATAATCTCCTGTATTTGGATCAACATATGGAGTTTTCTTCATTTTGTTAATCATTCTTTGCATGTAAGTTTCTACCTCATTTGGTGGGATATTACCGACATTTACAAAGAAAGTACGTTTTTCAGGAGCTCGAACAATTCTATGGATAAGCATTGCGTCTTCCATCAATGTCATTTGTTTCCATATTTTACGAGCTGGTTCTAGATATGATCTTCCGTAAGGAAGGTAGTTAAAATCTGATAATAAGCGAAAATGTGCCATTTCATAATTATCAAATATAACTTCACTACCAGTATTTACACCTACTGATGGGTTAATTTGTTGAAATCCTAAAGCATTTTCAGATACCGAATAACTTGGGTCGTATTTAAATTTTACATCAGAAGGATTTTGTGGATCTGTACCTTCTAGTCTTAGAATAGTATAAGATGAAAAGGGTACAACATTAAATACACCAAATTTTTCAGATATTTCTAATTTTAAATAAAAATCACCATATTTGATCATGTTACGTGTCCAACTCCATAAGTTGAATTCGATATTTAAAACATCATAAAATAGGTTATATAAGATTTTTTGTACAGTCTCGTCTGATGAGCGTATTTGTAGTACTTCGCTCATATCATTACGTAAAGTAGCTTCATCAGCTACAATATCTAAAGCAGAAGCTACAATAGCATCTGTATCCATCGCTTCATAATCAGTATATAACTGAATTCTTGTAGATGGAAAATTTGTTTGTTGTTGAGTAACATAATTTACACCACCTACTGTGCTATATAATTTGTTAAATCTATCAAATAATGAATTGGTTTGCAGTTGGCCTAGTGATTGAATTTGATTTGAATCAGCCACTTTAAGTTGATTACCTCCAACGTTTCTAATAACAACGTCTGTAGAGAATAATCGTCTTAATCTACCGAATAATGAAGTATCTGCCATGTTTAGTATATATAATAAATATTAATTACCCCAATAACCAGGAAATATCTTCCTTATCACCATATGGGTTTTCCATTTCGTATGGATTTTTAAATTGATTACCACCTTGGTAAATGTTAGGTGCTTTATAATTAGTAGAGTGTATCCCTCCTAATGAAGCACGTGCCATATCTACACCTTGTTGTCTAAAGTGTAAAGCTGTATCTCTTAAAAACATAGATATACCAAATGCCATAGTTAAATCATCATTATACCCTGATAGGGCTTGTGCTTTTCCATGTTTCCATATAAATGTTCTTAATTCCTCTAATAAACGCTTTGAACGAAATATTACAGATTTTTCGTGAAGATACGAAACTAATTTGGAGACAACAAGTGGTCTCGTCTTCATTGATGTTGTAAATCCAGGAACCATACCTTGACCATTTTCATATCTACTAAGATATTGGTCAGCATTGGTCATTGATACATCCATTTTAGGAGAGTAATATAAATTTCTATATCCTCTATCAATTAATTGTTGGATTACGGCCCACCCAATATTAGCGTTTTCTACTACTAGTAAAGCATCATTATATTCAGTAGCTATGGCAAATAATAAATTACCATAGTCTTTTGTTTGGATTTGTGCTTTATATTCAGCAACTTGTGTTGCTTCTTCTATATCAAATACATGAAACGCTGAATAGTCATTTCCATCACCACGAGCAACATCAGCTACTACCATATAATCTCTAGAGTAGTCTGGTATTTGCCACACCCATAAATTTCCATCTACACCCCTACGTTCAACAGGTTCTTGTAAATGAGTTTTTTCATAAAAATTTAATATATCAGGTTCAATTACTGTATCTCCTGAAGTGCTAAAGTCACAGTCACATTCCTGTGCTGCCATTCTAGGTCCTAATATAACATCTTGTTCATCTCTCCATTCCTGACCACGCTCTGGGTGTACAGTCCATGGTAGTCTAATTGGTAAAAATGTATTTTCTCTTGCTTCGGCTTTAACCCATGTAGAATGGAACCAGTTACCTGTACCATAGGGTGTAGATAATGCGATACATCCACCACCAGTAGCTAGTGTTTGTTGAGCTGAGGCAAATATTTCATCAATTCCATCAATAAAAGCTGCCTCATCAATTAATAGCAAAGATACTGCTTCTGATCTACCAGCATCACTACTTGCTGCTGTGGCTTTAATTTGTGATCCATTTGCTAGACGTAATGATAGTTTATTATGTTCAACAGTTTTTATCCTTAACCATGATGGTAATTGGTCATATGCAAATCGTACCTTAGTTACCATATTTTTGGCTGTTTCTTGCTTAGTTGCAATACATAGTACGTTTCTATCTTTTTGAAACAACATCATCCACAAAGAATATGCAGAACATAATGTTGATATACCTAGCTGTCTAGATTTATTAATAACAATATAATCCTCATTATGCATGTGCATAAGGACTTTTTCTTGAAAAGGATAAAGGTTAAATTTAATTCTACCCCGTTGTGGGTGTTGAATTGTATAATATTTTTTCATAAAATACACTGGATCTTTAGCGCATTTTATAAATTCACTTTTTATTATACTTTTTAAATTCTCGGCCATTTAATTGATTAGAACAGCTGCAGCTATAGCAATAGCAATACCAGCACCACCCATTAATTTAGTTCGAATTTTTTGTTTTTTAAGGTCCTGTTGTAACCTTTTACTTAATTCTTCTTGGGTTGAGAATTGTTGATTCTTTTTTTCAATAATAGATTGGTAATTTAGAACCTGTACTTTTAAATTTGAAACTAATTCACCTTGTGTATTTAATTTATTATTAGTTTCTGTAAGAATAATTTGCATAGTCTCCATTTCCTGGGATAGACCATCAAATTGGATTAAATCTTTAATAACTAACTTAGCAACTGGCTTAGTTAATTGAATCTGTGTGCTGTCTGTAACGCTTTGCGAAAAACTGTTCCAGCTCATCATCACCGAAAAGATCAACAGCATTAAGCTGTTGTTTTGTTTCTTTTTTGATAACATAAATTCTGGTGTTTAATTTATTTATTTTTTTATCTGATTCTTTGATAGCAAATTCTAATGAATCTGCTTCAAATTCTAAAGCAGTATTCTTTTGATGAAGAGAATCTACTTTTTGTTCTAATGCTTCTATTTTAGCATTATATTCTTGGGTGTAATCTTCATCTCCTGTAAAAAATACTATATACAGCAATGAAATAATTACAACTGCTAAAATTATATTTAATATATTAGATTTTGACACCCTTTAATTTTTCGTATGCTTTTTTAGCTGCCTGAAATTCAGGAGTTAGTTTTTTTAATCTTTTCTTAGCTAATTCTTTATTTTCAGGGCTTTCAAAGCTTTTATACATGTCAAGCTCTGTTTGCATTAAATCTTTAAGACGTTGATAGTCTTTTATAATTTTATCTTGCTTAGATGCTTTAGCTTGAACTGTTTTATCTACAGTAGGTGTTTCACCTGGAATTTCTAACTCAATATCGTCTTCTTCAGATAAATCTTTAGGATTAACTACAACATTAGCAATTCTATCTATATGACCTGGGATGTATGCCTTAACTTCATCTTCTAAATCGAGATTCCTTGCTTGTCTGTAAATTTCATCCTCTAATCTTTCAGCTTGGGTTAAATATGATCTATCTACTTCACCGTATCCTTCAGCTTTTTTCTCCATATTAAATAAAGCATCATGAAGTTTAGCCATTGCTATAACGGATGCTTCTTCTTTAGCTGAAGGTACACCATCTGTATAATCACCTGCTAGTATACCCTTAAATAGAGCTTTTGCTCCTGGGCACATATCAAAATGTTCAGTTTGGTATCCGTATACATCTATTTCGGGAGAATATTCTTCTTTATAAAGGGTTTTATTTTTCCAATTACGGACGCTAAAATTATCTTGCATGATAGTATATTTTATTATAAATATTTAAAATTGGATTACTCCAAGCATTTGCTCAATACGCTCATCAGTTGAACCTTTTAACATATGTACATTTTCACATCTATGACCATATGTGTTCATTGCTCTAATAATAGCTTGATCAATATTATCTCTATATTCTAAATCAGTTTCTCTAACACCATT
>TARA_R110002020_G_scaffold251033_1_pt1 | contig 21235 bp, 11 predicted proteins | sample TARA_R110002020 | Tara Oceans TARA_R110002020 (sample SAMEA4396489) | marine metagenome | biome: Westerlies Biome; feature: [MES] marine water layer (ENVO:01000295) within the mesopelagic zone...; material: water (ENVO:00002006), including particulate matter (ENVO:01000060) such...
TAACACCTTGGGTCACGATGAAAGGGCACATGGATTAAAAGCCTATCAGTCCATTCTAAAAAATAGTGCGGAATGGGTTGCCAAGAAATAAAGAAAACAATAAAAAATATGAAAAAAGCAGGAATTTTATTAATGTTACTGTTCGTTGCCTTTTACGGAACAGCTCAAGATGGAAACTATATCTCCAAGAAAAAGAACGCCACAAAAATTGCGATTATGGGCGGTGGTGGTTCCCACGATTTCCTAAAATACTTCGGTATTGCCGATGGTAAAATACTTAGCAAAAAAGGAAAGAATACCGTAAATTATACCGAGGATAATAAAGAATTGGGAAAACTTATCGGTGATACGGATGTTCTTATGCTGACCAATAATAAACCCTTGGATGCAAATGTTAAAAGCGCGATTTTCCAAAAGGTAAATGCAGGAAATTTAAATCTTTTGATTTATCACCCCAGTACTTGGTACAATTGGAAGGATTGGCCGGAATACAACCAGGAGTTGGTTGGTGGTGGCTCCAGATCACATGAAGAACTCCAAGAATTTGAGGTGAGTGTAATTAAACCAGATCATCCTATAATGAAAGGAGTGCCATCCAAGTTTAGAATTGTGGATGAGTTATATCGCTGGGAAAAAGATCCCAATGCAGAAATAGAGATATTGGCAGTAAGCAGAGGGTTAAAATCAGGTGAAGAGTATCCCACGGTTTGGATCGTTAAACATCCCAAAGCAAAAATTATTGGCAATACTCTGGGCCATGACGAAAGGGCACATGACCATGAAGCATACAAAACTATATTAAAGAATAGTTTGGAGTGGGTAGATTAAAACATAAAATGCAATGGTCCCGGTTCATCGTCGGGACCTTTTTTTAATATGATTATTTGAACGAGCTAAACAAATTAAACAAAAACATCACAACAAATGAAATCTTTCCTTATTACAGGTTTACTCTTATTTGGCCTCGTTATAAATGCTCAGATACCCTTGGTATTGCCGGTAAATCCCTATGAAAACGGTACTAAAATAGCTGTGAATAAAAGTGATCTTATAGTCACTTGGCTATTGGACAATGGGAATAATTGTCAATTGGTTATCAACCTGAACAAAGAAGAGCCCTTATTTCGCACTATTGCCATGGGCAAGAATAATCAATTTAAGGCCATATCTTCAAATGTGGATCCTGTTTTTCTTTTAAATAGCGGAAGTCGTTCTTTGAAACCGGAAAATGGATGGACGATCTTTTTTGATAAAGTGCCTAGCCGCCCTTATACTTCCAATGTTTTAAATATCAACAAAAGGGAGGCAATAATTACTAAAAATGGAAATAGAACTATTATAAGCATTGGGGATATAAGCGCTCCAAATTTTCAAGGTTCTTTAGAAATAACTATCTATAACGGAATTCCTCTTTTCAATATTGCGGCCGTAATTTCAACGCAAAAAGATGCAACAGCAATCCTTTATGATGCAGGTCTTATTACGGATAAACCTTGGAAACAAATTTCATTTGCCAATTTAAAGGACAAATTTGTGCAAGCAGAATCCGTTATGGAAACCAGTACTAATATGGCCGTAAAATACCGCACCATTATTGGTCAGGGAGAAGGTGGTGCAATTGCCATTTTTCCTCCTCCACACCAATATTTCTATCCACTTGATGAGGCATTTAATTTAAAGTCCGTTTGGCACGGTACAAATTATAGGAATATGGTTTCCAAATACGGTTTGGGTATAAGACATGACCCTGAGGGTGATCACCGTTATGTGCCCTGGTTCAATGCCCCTCCAGGAAGTGAACAGCGTCTGAATTTCTTTTGTCTTATTGGTGAAGGGCAAGCCGACCAATTATTGGAAGATGTAAAAAAATATACCCACAGCGATCAATATGTTCCTATAAAAGGACACAAAACAATGGCGAGCCATTTTCACAATGAATTTATTATGAACGTTGTGATGAAGGATAAAGCCATACCCTCAAAGCCTGAATTTGTGGATGTTTTTAAAAAAATGGGAGTAGATATCGTTCATTTGGGAGAGTTCCATTATACTGCACATCCCAAGGGACCAGATGGGATACGTTTAAAGGAATTGGATTCACTATTTGAGCTATGCGGGCGATTGTCCGATGAGGAATTCCTACTGTTGCCAGGTGAAGAACCCAACGAGTTTCTGGGTGGACATTGGATGGCCCTATTTCCAAAACCTGTCTACTGGATAATGTCCAATAAAGAGAGTAAACCATTTATGTCCTCCCATACCCAGTATGGAAAGGTCTATAGGTTAAAGGATAAAAATGATATGCTCCGATTACTGGAATTGGAAAAAGGGCTGGCATGGACGGCCCATCCGCGGATTAAAGGATCAACAGGTTATCCAGACGCCTACAAAGATGAAGAATTCTTTAAATCGGACCATTTTTTAGGAGGTGCATGGAAACCCATGCCAGCCGATCTATCCCTACCTAAATTGGGGAACAGGGTTCTTGATCTATTGGATGATATGAATAACTGGGGGAACAAAAAGAAAATTATTGCGGAGGCCGATCTTTTTACAGTGACTTTGGAAAATGAGATGTATGCCCATATGAACATCAATTATTTAAAGTTGGATTCACTTCCCAAATTTAAGGATGGTTGGGAGCCAGTTCTTAATGCCATGACAAAAGGGGAGTTCTTTTCGACCACTGGCGAAGTTTTGATTCCTCATTTTAGTATGAACGGCAAAAAATCAGGAGAAACTTTAAAGTTGAATGCTGAGGGCGAAGCTAAAGTCCGTATTCAGATAGATTGGACATTCCCCTTGAATTATATGGAAATAGTATCAGGTGATGGTACCACCGTATTTCGGGAAAAGGTTGATTTGAGCAAGACAAAGGCTTTTGGTTCCGAGGAATTTGAACATTCCCTAAACCTCCACAATAGAAAATGGGCTAGGGTAGAGGTCTGGGATATAGCTGCCAATGGTGCTTTTACACAGACCATTTATCTTTCCAAATAACATAAGCTTATGCGTATAAAATTGGTTAGGATTTAATTGTCCATTAAGTAATTACGCGCTGCGAGTCTATCCCTTATCTGTTTCGTGTATTGAGATTATTGATAAAGAACTCCCCTATAGCGTAACCTTCATCCTGTCCGTTGGCAATGGCTGGCATATAATGGATACCACCATAAAACCTGCTAATTGCTGCTTCTTCGGCAGCCTGTTTAAACGAAGTAAAATTGCGGGTAGGCAATCCAAATTCTTCTTCCGTAGAATCGGCAAAAGCAAAATTATCTCCGAACAACTTGGTCAACATTATGGCCGCACTAGAGGATACAACGCTGTGACCACTGGTATACTCTGGAAATGGTGGGGTTTGTAGTACCGGTAACCAATTTGGGTCAATGTAAATGTTAATGTAAGTTTCCGGACGTATCACGGCACTCCTGTATTTTTCATCCCAGCAACTGATAAAGGCATCGGCCAAGTTTACAGCTAGACAGGCATAGGCTTCAGCGGATCTGACGGCTGAAGCATTGACTTGTTTGCATATCAAGGAAGTAATGTTCATCCAATGGCCATTGGGGGATATTTTCTTTGTAGCATACATCACATGCCCTCTTACATTCATTTTAAAAGGATTGCAATCCCAAAATTTTGCAATCTCAATCTCCTCTTCGGTATTTTTTTGAACCTGATTATATACCGCAATAACATCCTTATAAAAAACACTACTACTATCCAATGAGAACGGGGGCGGAGCCACTGGTTTAAATTGAGCAGCGGAATCGATCAAGAAAGTACGGAGCTTGTTCCAATTAGGTTCTATAGCTTTAATATAAGCAGGAGGGGTTGGTTTCCATGAAGCTGAATCATTTTTTACGCTATATTGAGGAAGTGATCTGGTCTCCTTATATTTATCCTCAGCAGCCCACTTAAGAATATGGGTGGCTACCTGTTGGCCATACGCCAATGAATTGTCGAATACATCATCAGGGATCCCAATGTCCTTAAATTCCTGAAGAATTCTTTTTTCAAAATCATCAATCTTTTCCTCGGAAATCACAAAGGATTTCCCGGATGTAAGAATGGCATGTACTGCCGCCAAGGTTAAACTATATTCCCTTTTCTTGTCTGGAACGGGCACGGACCCGAGCCCATTTAATTGGCCAGCCAAACTGATATAATCTTTCTGGTCTTGAATTAGTGTTTCGTATGCCGCCACCGAAACATAGGCATAGGTTCGACTGGTAACAGGGGGTGAATAAATATCATAGACCATAACATCTGTAACCTGCTTGATGGCCCTATGAACAAAATCGGCATGTTCCGTTTTTGATTTCCAGTTTTGTGCCCAAATTGAATTTAGGGTACCGACAATTAATATTCCAAACCAAAATAGCCTTTTCATAATACGTTCCTTTTATTTCCTTTATAATTAATAATTGTGATCTTGGCCATATCATTTTCAATAGGCAGTTTACGTGTGGATTGTGACATATAAGTGGAACCGTAGTAAAATTCCAATCTTTTCTTGCGTCCATCCTTATAAATGATTTCTGCCGAAAAATCATCCACATTAAGATCTACCCAGCGATCGGTACTTTTTGAGTTTGGATCATTGCTGCCAAACACCAAAAGGTCATCTTGATTTTGGGTTGCAATTATTACAGGCTCATTGTTTGCGGTATATAATTTAGCCAACCCTTTTGCGTCTCCCGGAACATAAAACCCGGTATTGGCGGTTTGCATGGCATTAAAATTACCTGTTCCATCACCTTTTAGGCAAAGACCATTAAAGGCATCGTGCCTGCCACTATATGGGTCCATCCCATAATCGTTACCTACCAAAATAAGATCTAAATTACCATCCTCATCTATATCGTTGGCCAACATACCATAAACCGGAGCTTCCTGTGCCTGAAGTGGTAAAGGATGCATTTCAAATTTTCCGTTGCCCATATTTTCAATAAAAGAAGTGCGCATTTCGGTGCTCTGCAGTATTATTGCATTCTTCTTATCAGTTTCACTCCATATATCGTCCATACTGGCCAAGCCATAAGATTGATAGGTAGGAAATTTCTTGCGCATTGTAATTATCTGGCCAACCAGGTCGTCCCTTGACGCAATGGGGAACGATTGACGGTTGCCATCATCGCCGGTCATATAACAAAATACCATGGAATCTAAGGAACCATTATTGTCAATGTCTTTGGCAATTATAGTCATCGGTTCTGTTGGGGTAGCCGTATAATTGGTGTTAAGGCCGAGGTTGCCAGCTACATAATCCATATCACCATCATTGTCAAAATCACCTGCAACTAAACTATTCCACCAGCCGGTTTGTTTTTCTATACCCGAATCAACTTTAACCAAAGATGATCCAGTATTTTTAAAAAACGTTATGGGCATCCATTCTCCTGCCAATACTAGGTCTGTTTTTCCGTCATTGTCAAAATCGGTCCATAAGGCATCAGTTACCATGCCTATATTTTTTAGTCCTGGAGAATAATCATTGGTCACATCAATAAATTTTCCATTCTCATTTTTTAATAGACAACTTTTGGGTGTTGCGGGGTATGCCGCTGAAACTACACGACCACCTATAAAAAGGTCCAAATCTCCATCTCCATCAAAATCTGCAGCTTTTACGCATGAGCCATTGGTAAAATCGGGAGGGAGGCTATTAATGGCTCTTTCAAACATTCCTTCTCCATTGTTTATAAAAAGACGATCGTTACTAATGGCATGGTCGGCAGGGATTTCATAGCTGCCACTTACCATATATAGATCAAGATCATTATCATTGTCAACGTCAAAGAACAATACCCCCATATCCTCGTACAAAATATCCTCTTGCTGTAAAAACCTGGAAGAATCCATGGTGAATTTGGCATCGGCGTCCTGCATAAAAAACACCCCTGGATTGTCCGAGGAGCCACCAATATAAAAATCCTCAAATCCGTTATTGTCAATATCACCTACGGCTATCCCGGGACCAAACTGACTTAATTTATGGGGAAGGGTACTTTGGATATTGTAATCTACAAAATCCGTTTCTTTTGGTTTGAAATTTATATTATGAGAACTGGCCGAGTTCTTGAAGATCGAAGCAACTGCTTTCTTGTCTCGGAATGAATTTACTTCACGGGAATCTTTATAATTTAGGTTAAGGGGCAATCTCAGTGATAAATTAGTTTTTAATTGTTGTTTACCGTCAGGCCAAAAAACCCTTAACGAATCAATTTTATTGGCTACGCCCAGACCAAGGTGTGCTCTTGGGTCATGAGTGGATAAATAGCCCCGAATAGGGTAATGCTCGTAATATTGATGTTGGTTCCCAGAATAATATATTTTTAGGGAAGCTCCAATTCCATCGGTGTTATTATCAGACCCTTCAAAATTTATGGTGAGTTGATTGCCATTTAAACTGGAAGTATTTTCATAAACAAAAGCTGGTCCGTTAATGTTGTTTATTACAACGTCCAAATCTCCATCATTATCAAGATCTGCATATGCCCCACCATTGGAAAAGGACAAATGGTCTATTCCCCATGCCTTGGATACATTTTCGAAGATTATCCCGTTGGTGTTTTTGTATGCATAGTTGGCTAGCTTTACAACCGGTAGGGAATCTGCCATTGCCAAAGTAGCGCTTTGTGAACTACCACTTTGTCCATTGTCATAGGCTATATAATCCAAATCGGTAACGTCCCGTGGCAGGCCATTGGTAATAATCATATCCCGAAATCCGTCATTATCGAAATCGGCAACCAATGGGCACCAGCTCCAATCCGTTTGATAAATCCCAGCCATAAATCCCATATCCTTAAATACGGATTTGCCATTTTGATCCGGGCCACTATTTATTTGCAATACGTTCCTCACATATTGGTGGTTGTAGTCGTATTGACTATTGTTGATATAGTTGTAATATTCGTTACCGCTTAACATTCTTTTTTTACGAAGATTGTTTTCAGGAAGCATTTCCAAAGAGATCAGGTCTACATGACCATCATTATTAATGTCTACGATATCTGTGCCCATAGCGTTCCAGGCCGTATGCTTAAAATAGTCGTCCAGACGATTTGTAAAAGTTCCATTCTTATTGTTGATGTAGCACAGGTCATTGGAAATAAAGTCATTGGCAACATAAATATCGGGCCAACCATCACCATTGATATCGGTAATGGCAGCGGCATGTCCCCAACCTTCTATTCCTATTCCCGCTTCTTTAGAAACATCGGAAAATGTTTCGTTACCGTTGTTACGATATAACCTATCTGTGTTCTTGGCACTACCGTCCGTTAGTTTGGCGCGGTAATAAATAGGTGTTCTTGGGTCATATATTTCATTGGTCACTTGGTACATATCCAGATCACCGTCCCTGTCGTAATCTAGAAAGTAGGCTTGTGTGCTATAACCATTGTCGGCAAGGCCGTAAGCAACGGCAGATTCTTTAAATATGGGAATACCTTTCTTATTGACTCCTTGATTAATATATAATAGATTGGTCCGGACAAGAGGATCGGATCTAAAGGACGCCGATAAATAGATATCGGGTAGGCCGTCCGCATTTATGTCCACGACGGATACCCCTGTAATCCACCTGTCGTGTCCGTTAACATTTGCAACCTGGGTAATATCCTCAAATTGCATTTTTCCCTTGTTCAGGTATAATTTGCTCGATACCATATTACCAGCGAAGTAGATATCTATAAGGCCGTCCTGGTTGAAATCGCCCATACCAACACCGCCACCATTATAAATATTAGCCTGGTTTAAAATATTAAGGGTATCATTTTCAAACAATTGATTATTAAAGGCTATGCCCGTTATTGATTCTGGCAACAATTTAAAGAGAGTAGGGTCTTGCTGAGCAGAGGTCCCGGAAATAGAAAGAACAAAAAGGATTAATACATTAAAATACATCATCGTTCTACACATTTTCATTTTCCAAATTCTTTAAGGTTATATAGGGTAAATTTATTGCGCCATTATAAAGTTGGAAATCGGGTATTCCAACTCATAAATTTTCAGCAAATAAAATTATGGATGTTTGTAAAACAGGAAAACCTCATATTGTTCTATTGTTCAACAATACGTGTCAAATACTACGATACCACCATCTCATTGGCTTCATCCAATACATTGTTGGTAAAACTCTTTAGATAGATCTCTATATTTTTTAAGAAGTTGTGGCCAATTCCTTCGCTGATAACCTTTGCAGGTATTCCCATGAACTTGGCAATGGTGGCCCAGGAATGGCGGATGGTATAGGTGGTAAAATGTTCTTCGATACCTGCATCCTTAGCAATAGTCTTGAGATGGCCGTTCATCCTTCTGCGTAGGGATTTGTATTTATCGTAATGCTACTAATGCCATCATAATTTTCAACATTGATCCAGAAGGATCACCGTAGGTAACCCTTCTGCCATCACAACACGAAACCTCATATAAACAGGGGGGGGGTGTCATTTTTGTTAGAATAATTCTTTAAAATGTGTATAGTTATTGGATTTAAAATTACTTTTATACTTATTGATATCAATTGCACTATTTTGAATGCAAAATAGTGAACCCTAATTTTAAAGTCTTCAACCCCAGTTGTATAAAATAATGCTGGTTACGCTGGAGATAAAGGACCTGTTCGAATTTTGGATAAGGCTACAAATACAGTATAGGAATGGATTAATTCCTAAATCTTAATTATAACCTTCTCTTTCCCCTAAGCGATTTACTTGAAATTAATTGGAGAATTTACATGATTGTTTCCAATTTCATTAAGTTTACATTTTAACCCAACATTTGATGAGGTTCCAAAGCGTTTTTTTTCTTTTTATCGTGGTCTTTATTTCTATATTCCACTCCTGTTCCTACCGTAATGATGAGGCGGAAATAAGGATTGGGTTTTCCCAAGCCATGATAGCCGACGAATGGAGGCAGTCCATGAACAATGCCATGGAGCTGCAGGCTTCTTTATATCCCAATGTAACTTTAAGTATTTCCAATGCAAACTATAACGTTGAAAATCAAATTAATCAGCTAAAGGAATTTATAGCGGCCGATGTGGATATTATAATAGTCTCCCCAATACAATCCAAGCCAATAACTCCTATTGTGGAAGAAGCAATGAAGGCCGGCATCCCTGTATTGGTAGTGGATAGAAAAACGGATAATCAAAAATATACCGCTTATGTGGGAGCAGATAACATTGAAGTGGGCAGAAATGCAGCAAAGATTATAGTTTCTAATTTGCCTGATTCACTAAAAGTTGTTGAAATCAGGGGCTTGGCCGGATCTTCACCTGCAGAGGAAAGGAGTCTGGGATTCCATCAGATTTTGGATAAATTCCCGAGTATAGAATTTATGGGAACCATTCAGGGTGATTGGGAGAAAGAGTCCATTACCGGAGGTTTTAAGGAACTCTTGCAGGAAATTGGACCGGTCGACTATGTTTTTGTCCACAACGACAGAATGGCCTTGGGTGCCTGGGAGGTAGCTAGGAATTTGGGTATTGAGGATCAAATTAAAATAATAGGTGTCGATGGTCTTAATGGGCCCAATGGAGGTATTCAATTGGTGAAGGAGGGAGTGCTGAACGCTACCATACTATATCCTACTGGAGGCGATGAGGCCATAAAGACAGCCTTGAAAATCTTGAATGATGAGATTGTACCTGTAAATAATATCCTTAGTACTACAGTAATCGATAGGTTTAATGCAGAAATAATGCAAAACCAGTTGAATAAGATAAATGAGCAGCAAACCCTCTTGGAATCACAGGTTACCGCGGTAAAAAGACAAAAGGAACTCTACTATTCACAAAATAATATTTTAAAGATCATACTGGGGTTTTCCTTTATTATTCTTGGTCTTGCTGTTTATAGCATATATTCCAAAATTGCGATTGCCAAGAAAAATAGGCAATTGGAGCTCACCAATAGAAAAATTACGGTCCAAAGAAATCAAATAGAGAAAATCGCCAACGAGGTAAAGGAAAGTAATGAGGCCAGGATGAATTTTTTTACAGGGTTGTCCCATGAGTTTAAGACACCTATTACATTAATTATGAGTTCAATAGAATCCTTAAGGGATTGGCAAAGGCAAAAAGGTTTTAAAACTGGGTTTGAAGTTGAGCTGATTCAAAATAATTCCAACCGGCTGCTCAGGTTGATAAATAATTTATTGGATTTTAGAAAGGTGGAGGACCAAAAATTCAATGTTAGGGCTTCAAAAACAAATATTTTTAAATTCTCCAATAATATATTTAGCGAGTTTAAAGTAGAGGCCAGAAAAAGAGGAATAAAATTCAATATTACTTCAAATAATGAAGATTTGGAGCTGTTTATAGACCGGAATTTAATGGATAAGGTCTACTTCAACCTTTTGTCCAACGCCTTTAAATTTACACCGGACAATGGACGGATCGATATTGAAATTCTTGACAATTTGGATGGTAGTTTGGTAACTATTCATTTTAAGGATAATGGCATAGGTATACCGGAAAACGAACTGGAGTTTGTGTTTACACCTTTTTTTAAGGGTTCCAATAATAGAAAAAATAGCTCAGGAGTTGGCTTGCATCTGAGCAAACAATTTGTAGAATTGCATCTTGGTAAAATCGAAGTCAAATCCCATCACGGGACGGAATTCATTTTAACCCTCTTTAAAGGGGATACCCATTTTAATGAGGATCAAATTGTGGTAGATCCTGAATTAGTGGATACGACCCTTATCAATTTTTCGGATGAGATTGGCTTGGAGGAAGGCTCAGTTGGTTTGGAGGGCCAAAATAGGGAGGAACAACATTCCATTCTGTTGATTGAGGATAATCGTGATTTAACATTTTTTTTGAACAACAAATTAGGCAGTGAGTACGAAATGTTAATTTCAGATGGAACCGATGGACTCGCAATGGCATATGAACATATTCCCGATGTTATCTTGTGCGATGTTAATTTACCCGATAAGAGTGGATTCGAAATTTGCCAAATTCTTAAGAGCGATCTGCGAACCTCTCATATACCTATAATCCTCTTGACCGCTTTAAGCAACAAAGAATCATTTATTAAAGGGCTTGAATGTGGGGCCGATCTATATTTGACTAAGCCCTTCAATTACTCCATTTTAACCCAATCTATAAAGTCGTTGCTCTATAATAGGGAAAAATTAAGGTATTACTATACTAACAATATCCATAAAATAGACCAGGTACATTCCTTTGGCGATCCAGAGCAATTGTTTGTGCGACAATTAAATCAACAAATAAAGACCAATTTGGACAACACTAATTTTTCCGTGGAGAATCTGGCCGATGCCCTGAACATTTCCAGAGTTCAATTGTATAGAAAGGTTAAGGCCATGTTGGGAATAAGCGTGAGCGATTATATTTCCAATTACAGACTGGAAAAGGCAAAATCTATGCTTGAATCCACTAATTATTCCATTTCTGAAATCGGGTACGCTACAGGTTTTTCTTCACCAAATTACTTTTCTACTGCCTTTAAAGGCAAATTTGGGGTAACTCCCGGGGCCTATAAAAAATCTCTTTAAGAAGTTTTTCGTTTTTGCTTCAATTTTAATGTATCAATTTTAGAGACACGGGTAACATCAGTGTAATTGACTAACTTTGGGAATGTTAAATTAATTCACTTAAGTAATTGATAGTTAATATGTTAGTATTTTATATTGAAATGTTAACTAAATCATAACATATTGTAACATTGTTAAAATTACTCCCAATTTATTTGTAATAATATAGTCTTCATATTTAATAATTGTGATATGAAGAAAATATTGATATGGTCAATAACTGCGGCTCTGGCCGGATTCCTGTTTGGATTTGATACGGTAGTTATTTCTGGAGCCGACAAGAAATTACAGGTATTATGGGGTTCCTCTGATGTGTTTCACGGGACCGTTGTTATGGCAATGGCACTATGGGGAACTGTATTGGGTGCAATTCTGGGAGGTATACCTACCAATAGGTTGGGTAGAAAAAAGACTCTTTTCTGGATAGGTGTTTTTTACACCATTTCGGCGCTAGGCTCAGCATTTTCCAATGACCCTATTACCTTTGCATTCTTTAGATTTTTGGGCGGATTGGGTGTTGGAGCATCTACAATAGCAGCTCCTGCCTATATTTCTGAAATAGCCCCGGCCAAGGACAGGGGTAAATTAGTGGGGCTGTATCAATTTAATATTGTCTTCGGAATATTGGTAGCCTTCCTTTCCAATTACCTATTAAGTGGGATAGGTGAAAATGCCTGGCGTTGGATGCTAGGAGTAGAGGCTATACCTGCCATTATTTATACCCTGTTTGTTTTAAGTGTTCCCCAGAGTCCCAGATGGCTATTGACCAAACTAAGGAACGATGAAGCACGAAATGTACTTCAATTGATAAATCCAGGTCAGGATGTCGAAAAATTAATGTTGGAAATAAATCATGAAAACGAAAATAAGGTTACAGGGGAGAATATATTTATAAAGAAATACCGCTTTCCATTGATTCTTGCCTTTTGTATAGCCTTCTTTAACCAGGCTTCAGGAATAAATGCCTTTCTATATTATGCCCCTAGAATTTTGGAGGAGGCCGGACTTGGGGAAAGCACCGCCTTATTGAGCAGTATTGGTATAGGGGTTACCAATTTACTATTTACACTCTTAGGAATTTTTCTTATTGATAGATTTGGAAGAAAGCAATTAATGTACCTAGGATCTATCGGGTATATAATATCTCTGACCTTGGTTTCCTGTGCTTTTTTCTTTGATTGGGAAGGTATGTCAGTCGCTATTTTTCTGTTTTTGTTCATAGCTGCGCATGCCATTGGCCAGGGTACAGTAATCTGGGTATTTATTTCAGAGATTTTCCCCAACCATTTAAGGGGTTCTGGACAATCTTTTGGAAGCTCGGTACATTGGATTTTGGCTGCAGTAATACCTTCATTGATACCTGTTCTGTTTACCTCTATAGGCGCTGGTACAGTGTTTGCCTTTTTTGCTTTTATGATGTTTTTGCAATTGCTCTTTGTGGCCTTTGTTATGCCGGAAACCAAAGGTATTTCATTGGAGGCATTGTCCAAGTCCTTGACCAGATCCAATAGTACTGTGGATGAAACCAAATTGAATATTGAAAAGAATAAATAGGTCTAATTATTAAATCAATTTTTAAGAATATGGAAAATTATAGATTAAGATTATTTGTCGCCATTTTGGGTCTTTGCGTTGTTTTGTCCTGCAAGGATCAAGGGCAAAAAGAGAATGTGGGAAATACTTCCCTAAGTGAAGTTTCTTTAGATACGGAAGAAGGATTGTACCGGCCTAATTTTCATTTTACCCCTAAGGTGGGCTGGATGAACGATCCCAACGGGATGTTCCATTACAATGGTTATTACCATTTGTATTATCAGCATTACCCCGATGGCAATAAATGGGGGCCCATGCATTGGGGCCATGCCATCAGTACGGATATGGTAAGTTGGAAGGAACAGCCAATTGCTTTATATCCGGACGACAAGGGATATATTTTCTCCGGAAGTGCCGTTGTGGATTTGGAAAATACCTCTGGCTTCGGTACAGGGGGGCAGGTGCCAATTATAGCCATATTTACCTATCATAATATGGACATTGAAAAGGCCAAGGGAATAGATGTAGAATCGCAGGCTATAGCCTATTCCTTAGATGAGGGGCTTACATGGACCAAATACTCGGGTAACCCTGTTATTCAGAATCCTGGAATAAGGGATTTTAGGGATCCCAAGGTTTCTTGGAACGAAGAACATGAAAAGTGGGTCATGGTCTTGGCGGCACAGGACAAAGTAATGTTCTATAGCTCCAAGGATCTTAAAAACTGGGAGCTATTATCGGATTTTGGTGCGGATTTTAATAAAGAGATCGGAACACACGGTGGCGTTTGGGAATGCCCTGACCTGTTCCCAATTCCAGTAGAGGGTACCGATGAGGTTAAATGGGTGCTCTATGTAAGCGTAAATCCAGGTGGCCCCAATGGCGGCAGTGCCACACAATATTTTATTGGAGATTTTGACGGTGCAAAATTTACCATGGATAAGGATTTTGAAGCGGCCCTAAACAAGGGTCAAAACCATTGGATAGACTTTGGGAAGGACAATTACGCTGGCGTTACATTTTCCAATATCACCTCAAAGGATGGCGGTAAATTTTATATGGGTTGGATGTCCAATTGGGAATATGCCAATGAAGTGCCCACGGAAACTTGGCGCAGTGCCATGACTGTGGCCAGGGAAGTAAAATTGATAAAAGACTCCCAGTCCTATAGATTGGCTTTTGATCCCGTTGATGAGATTGATGCCTATAAAGGGGTAAAGTATAAGAAAGAAAATATTGCAGTGGAGGGGGAATTGGAACTCATAAATTCAGAAAAAGTAAATCTTTCACGGGCTGCCATTAACTTCAATATTGCAGATATCAAAAAGGGTGGATTCACCTTTAAACTCGGAAATAAACAAGGAGACGAATTATCCTTTGGTTACGATTCCACCGATAACAAATTTTTTATCGATCGTAGTAAATCGGGTCAAATTGGTTTTTCAGATACATTTTCAAGTAAGCAGAGTATTGCGCCTCGAATTTCAAGTAGCGAAAAGCTTTCAGGGACTATCCTTCTGGATAAGACATCCATTGAATTATTTTTTGATGAAGGGTCTACGGTAATGACGGAAATTTTCTTTCCCAATGCACCATTCGACACACTTTCAATAGAGACGGTCAATCAAGACTTTATTCTTGATTTGTTAGAAGTAAATGAACTTAATATTAACTAAATACAACTCAATTATGAAACTGAAACTCTTATTATTACTAATGACGTTTGTTCCTTTAGGGCTATTGGCCCAGGAACAGATAAAAGGTACTGTGACCTCTCAAGATGATGGAATGCCGTTACCAGGGGCCTCTGTGGTGGTGGCGGGTACTACCAATGGTACAACAACCGATTTTGATGGTAACTTTACATTGGATGAGGTGCCTTCGGACGCAACACTTTCAATAAGTTATGTTGGCTTTTTAAAGATAGAAATTCCCGTAAATGGGCAGACAACTTTTAATATTGTATTGCAACCAGATGCACAAATGTTGGACGAGGTTGTGCTCACGGGCTATACCACAGAACGAAAGGCCGATTTAACCGGGGCTATAACCGTAGTGGAACTTGGACCTGTGGAAGGTCAAAGTTTAAGCTCGGGTAATGCCATGCAGGCATTGCAAGGAAGGGTGCCTGGGCTTTTTGTTGAAAAGTCCGGTAACCCTAATGGTACCAGTAGCAGAATTCTAATTAGGGGGGTTACCACCTTGGGGAACAACGACCCCTTGTATGTAATAGATGGGGTGCCAACGGTTAGGCAAGAGGTTTTCTCGGGACTTAATCCCAGTACTATTGAATCTGTTCAGGTTTTGAAAGATGCATCAGCTTCTTCCATTTATGGTTCCAGGGCAGGTAATGGCGTTATCATTGTAACCACCAAGAACAGTACAAAAGCTGGTGGGGAAGAGAAATATAGGGTAAGTGTAAATTCTAACATTTCCGTACAATCCGAAAAAAAGCAGCGTTATGATATGCTGAATTCCCTACAAAGAGGTGAAGCATTATGGAGGGCATCCGTCAATGATGGAGCAGATCCAGCTGGGGGTTATGGGGAGATCTATAATTTTGATTGGAATGGGGACTTTAATAACCCGGTGCTAAACAGTGTAACGCTACAGCCCTTTGTTGGGGGAGATGCCAATGTACCTGCAGGCGATACGGATTGGCAGAAAGAAGCCTATGAAACGGGTTATGTGTACAATAATGAAGTTTCCGTTTCAGGTGGAACGGACAAGTCCTTTCATCTTATCAATTTGGGACATCTTAAGAATACCGGGATTCTAAAACATACAGGATATGAAAGATTTTCGGGGAAATTGAATTCCAATTTCAAATTGTTCAATGATAAATTGAAGATCGGCCTAAATACGGCCTTTACCAGCTCGGATGAAACATTGGCCTCTACCGATATCGGTAGTGCCCCAACTCCGGCATTGGCAATTAGCTTGGTGCCTACTATACCTTTGTTTGACAGTAATGGTAATTATGGTGGGCCTTTGGGAGCTGGTTACTCAGATCGTAACAACCCGGTTCTAATGCAATACTTAAATAGATGGGACAATACGGAAAGGACCAATATTTTCGGAAACGTATTTGCCGAATTACAGATATTGGACAATTTAACTTTTAGAACGAGTATTGGTCTTGATTTTGGCGACTATAAGCGCAAGGACATTGAGCCTAGGGTAGCCAATGGTTTTGTAAACAGGAGTAATAATAGGTTGATATTGGACACCAACAAATTTACCAGTGTTGTCTTTACCAATACCTTAAATTATAATTTGGAATTGGGCGATCATCGTTTTGGCCTGTTGGTGGGAGCAGAATCCATTAAAAATGATTTTGATTCGGTTACGGCCATTGCCGATGGCTTTGCGGTAGAGACAGAGTCTTATTTTGTATTGGATGCGGCTACTGGCGCTAGGACAAATACTGGACGTTCCAGTGGAAGTAGTCTGTTGTCCCAATTTGGGAAATTAAATTACGCTTTTGCGGATAAATATCTGGCTTCTGTTACCGTTCGTAGGGATGGTTCTTCACGGTTTGGTGAAGAAAACAGGTATGGTGTTTTTCCGGCCGCAACTTTGGGTTGGAGAATTAGTAGGGAAGATTTTTTCAATGATGAAGGCGCGGTTTCGGATTTAAAATTTCGTGCCGGATACGGTGAAGTTGGTAACCAATCTATTGGTGACCTGGCCAGATTTGGTCTTTACGAATCAAGATATGGTCCCAACCAAGATCAATTTGTTCCTGATTTTTTCAACCAGTATTATAATGTAGGAACCGCATATGATTTAGGAGGTAATAATGGGGGGACATTGCCTTCAGGATTTGTTTCCATTCAAGCTGCGAACCCGGCGCTTAAATGGGAAACTACCAAGGAATTTAACTTTGGTGTAGACTTTGGACTTTTTAACAATGCAGTAGTAGGTACTTTCGATTACTTTACCAGAGAAACCAGTGACATCTTGATTACACCTCCAATCGCCTCAGTAATTGGCGAAGGACAACAGCGTGTTCTTAATGGGGCTACCACAGAAACAAAAGGATGGGAGCTTTCGGTGGCCTATTCCAAAACCTGGGATAGTGGATTTTCAATGGCGGTATCTACTAATTTTGGGGCTTTCAAAGACGAGATTACCTTTTTGCCCGAAGAAGTTAGGGCAGGTTTTCCGGGAACGGCCGAGAATTCTATCCTAGGTCAGTCACAATTTTCCATCTTCGGTTATAAAACAGATGGATTATTCCAAAGTCAGGCCGATATCGATGCCAGTCCTGCACAAGTTGGGGCAAGACCTGGAGGATTGAAATTTCAAGACCTTAACGGGGATAATGTAATAGATAGCGATGATAGGGACTTTATTGGGAATACCTTACCAGATCTGGAGTATGGAATTAGACTTGATCTTGGATATAAAAACTTTGATTTCTCCATTTTTGGATCAGGTGTAGCCGGAAGAATTGGTCAGGACCCTTATATTTTTTGGAATAATTTCACCCAAGGCCGCGAGAATGCAGGTCTAGGTGTTCTCAATGCTTGGACTCCAACAAATACCGATACGGATATACCATCCCTGTCGTTGGCCTTCAACGATCAGAGGACTTCCGATTATTTATATAGAAAGAATTCCTATTTCAAAATAAGAAATTTACAAATTGGCTATTCTTTGCCCGAAGAGATGATTAGTAAATTCTGGGGGATGACCGGATTGCGCGTTTATTTTCAGGGTGAGAACCTTTTTTGGTTTACCCCTAATGACTATATCGGATCAGATCCAGAGCGTACAAGTGTTGATAACATCCCTGTGCCAACTGTACTATCATTGGGACTTAATTTGAACTTTTAAAAAATGAAAATCATGAAAAGAAATAAATTATATATAATAGGAGTGTTGGTTTCATTCCTTTTTGTCTCCTGTGACAAGGACTTTTTGGAATACGAACCTGAGGGAGTACTGTCCAATGAAAATGTGGCCACTGCCGATAATGCAGAATCTTTGGTTGTTGCCGCTTACGCGGGAATTGCCAACGATGAAATGATAGGGCCCTTAACGCACCAATGGGTATATGGAAGTGTACGATCGGACGATGCCTATAAAGGCGGTGGAGGCCGAAGTGATGTTGATGTGGTAGACCGATATGAGCAGTACAATCTGACTATTCCCGATTTTGGGGATTGGATGGCGCCAAGAACTTGGACCAACTATTACAAGGCTATTTCTAGGGCTAATTTTGCGTTGAGCGTGATCAATGATATACCTGATGCGGAATATGCAAATAAGACCTTAAGGCAGGCCGAACTTCGGTTTTTAAGAGGGCATTCACATTTTATGTTGAAGCTTTTGTTCAAAAAAATTCCATATATTATAGAAGGTTTGTCCCAGGAAGAGACGGCTGCCATTTCCAATGATGTGTCCAACGATGAATTGTGGAACACTATAGCCGAAGATTTTATTTTTGCATATAACAATCTTCCCCAATCCCAGGACGAAGTTGGTAGGGCAGACAGAAATGCTGCTGCGGCCTATATGGCGAAACTTAGATTATACCAAGCCTATGAGCAAAATGACCAGCATCAGGTCACGGCCATTAATCCTGCCCGACTTCAGGAGGTAATAGATTATGCGGATGAGGTTACTGCTGGATTGGAAGCAGATTACGGCAATAACTTTTTGGACGGTTTTGATAACGGGCCAGAATCAATTTGGGCCGCTCAGTTTTCCATAAATGACGGTACCAAGGTGAGTAGGGTAAGTTTTGTTACTGGACTTAATTCTCCTCATGGATCTGCACTTTACGGATGCTGTGGTTTTCATTTGGCCAGTCAAAATATGGTAAATGCTTTTAGAACCGATGCAGCTGGACTGCCCCTTTTGGATACTTTCAATGATGCGGATATTTTTACTACGCTAAATGGAGATGGTACTGTTACTCCAGCTGTGGGATTAACGGTAGACCCCAGGTTGGATCATACCGTAGGTATACCAGGACGTCCTTTTAAATATAGAAATACGGTTAATACAACCGGTGATATGGTTTATAACTTTAGCTGGGCCAGAGATCCAGGGGTGTATGGCTACTTCGGAAATATGAAGGAGCAGCAAGCTCCGGATTGCTCCTGTTATGTAAAGGAAGGTCCATTTGTAGGTACCTCAAAGAATGTTGATTTTATTAGGTACGCGGATGTATTGTTGTTCAAGGCAGAAGCCTTGATACAATTGGACCGTTGGGATGAAGCTTTGCCTTTGATAAATCAGGTAAGGGCCCGTGCCGCCGTAAGTACCCAACGCCAGATCGAGGCCGGTGCAACGGATATCTATAACATTCAACAATACACGACCTTCCCTGATAAGGACTATGCCTGGAAAGCCTTGAAATTTGAAAGGAGATTGGAATTTGGTATGGAAGGACCACGTTTCTTTGATTTGGTAAGATGGGGTGAGGCAGCAACAGTGTTGAACGCTTATTTGGCCGAGGAAAAAACAAAGAGGGATTTCTTATCCAGTGCTGTTTTTACCGCTGGAAGGGATGAATACTATCCAATTCCTCAACGTGAAATAGATTTTACGGGTGGTCTCTATACGCAAAATCCGGGATATTAATTTAATATAGAGTTGGTTTGAGTTTGTTATATAAAGGCACGGAGAGCTAATCCTCCGTGCCTTTTTTTAAATTAAAAAAATGATGAAAATAAAAGCAATTTGTTTTGGAGAAGTTTTATTTGACAATTTCCCAACTCATTCGAAGATTGGAGGAGCACCATTGAACGTTGCTTTGCGATTACAATCATATGGGGTAGAAGTATCCATGGTAAGTAGCGTAGGTGATGATAAGGAGGGGAATAAAATAATTAACTATTTAGGCAATTCTGGTGTCAATACGGATGGAATACAGATTAGTCCCAATTATGGGACTGGACAGGTAAATGTTGTCTTAAATGACAAAGGGGTGGCATCTTATGATATTGCCTACCCAGTTGCTTGGGATAAAATTTTGCCAAGAAAATATTATGAAAGCCAATTAAAGATATCGGATATCTTTATTTATGGTAGTTTAGCCTGTAGGGATAATACTTCTCGGACAACCTTAAAACAACTTTTGCATGTTGCTCAATACAAGGTTTTTGATGTTAATTTGAGAGCACCACACTATACCAAGGAACTACTCTTGGAATTAATGCAACCTGCCAATTTTGTGAAATTTAATGATGATGAATTGTATGAAGTGGCCGGATATCTTGGTTCCAAGTACAATTCTATGGAGCAGACTATTGCATTTGTTGCCGAAAAAACCCAAACGGAAACCATTTGTGTTACCAAAGGTGCCTACGGTGCCGTCTTGTATCACCAAAAAATCTTTTATTATAATAGTGGCTATAGGATTAAAGTTCTTGATACGGTAGGATCCGGGGATTCTTTTCTAGCCTCTGTAATTTACAAGTTGTTTAGCGGTGAAGGCCCCCAGGCCGCTATCAATTTTGGTTGTGCCGTCGGTGCCATGGTGGCTAAAAGCGAAGGGGCCAATCCTATATTTACCATGCAGAAGATATCTAGGTTTATGAATCCTTAAAATTTTTGTTTCATAATGCTTATGGCATTTTAGAGGGTATCCAACCTTTAAGAGAGAATGGATTTTTTAGTAATATCCATGCATTTATAAAATTATGTACTCATTGGCATAGTTCATAAAATTAAACTCCTCCAAGGGACAATTTCTAGGTCAGTCAATAAACTAAAATTTAGCTTTTTGAAGTTCTTAATATTGTATTAATTAACGTGAGTTCGACATAAAAATATTATCAATACATTGATTTAATGTAAGTTATAATAAATGCTACGGTCCCCTCGAGCGGAGTCGAGAGGTTATTTTACTGTAATGCTTTTACAATGAGGTCTCGACTTCGCTCGACCGGACAAAATTATCATAAACAACTCATTAACAATTAAATATAAATCAAACTCACGTTAATTAGAATTTGCAACATTGATAATGAAGTATCTCTGCAGGTAATATCATTGACGATAATAGGAAATACTTGCACATTATCTTAAAGGCTCCTTGCTTGGTCGGTTTTCTTCCGTAGTGGAGATGTCATGGCCGTAAAGAATTATTGAAGCCTTGGAAATA
>TARA_R110002020_G_scaffold62197_2_pt1 | contig 21227 bp, 11 predicted proteins | sample TARA_R110002020 | Tara Oceans TARA_R110002020 (sample SAMEA4396489) | marine metagenome | biome: Westerlies Biome; feature: [MES] marine water layer (ENVO:01000295) within the mesopelagic zone...; material: water (ENVO:00002006), including particulate matter (ENVO:01000060) such...
GGAATTCTGGAACGGTCTGGCTAATGGTGTGAGCGGTGCTGCGCCGATTACCAAATTCGATGCATCACTTTTCAAGACTCAATTTGCTTGTGAGGTCAAAAACCTGGACGTAGAGCAATTTATTGACAGAAAAGAAGCTCGGAAAATGGATCCTTTCACCCAGTATGCCATGATTTCAGCTGATGAAGCCATGAAAGATTCAGGGTTGGATCTTGAAAAAATCGATAAATCACGAGCCGGAGTAATCTTTGGATCTGGAATTGGAGGGTTGAAAACCTTCCAGGATGAAGTGACTTCTTTTTCCACAGGAGACGGAACACCACGATTCAATCCATTCTTTATCCCAAAGATGATTGCTGACATCAGCGCTGGCTTCCTATCTATTAAATATGGTTTTCGCGGTCCAAACTTTGTAACGGTTTCTGCGTGTGCCTCAGGTACCAATGCCCTTATTGATGCATTCACGTACATCAGAATGGGTAAAGCTGATATTTTTATCAGTGGTGGTTCGGAAGCAGCAGTTACTGAAGCAGGAATTGGTGGATTTAATGCCATGAAAGCTCTTTCTCAACGGAACGAATCCCCTGAAACTGCCTCTCGTCCTTTTGATAAGGATAGAGACGGATTTGTATTAGGTGAAGGAGCAGGAACATTGATCCTGGAAGAATTAGAGCATGCAAAAGCACGTGGAGCCAAAATCTATGCAGAACTTGTAGGTGGTGGAATGACTGCCGATGCGCATCATATCACTGCTCCTCACCCAGAGGGTTTGGGCGCTAGTAGTGTGATGAAAATTGCTTTGGACGATGCTGGACTTCAACCGGAAGACATCGATTATATCAATGTCCATGGGACATCTACTCCACTTGGTGATGTAGGTGAGACCAAGGCAATCCAACAAGTATTTGGAGAGCATGCGTACAAGCTGAATATTAGCAGTACTAAGTCTATGACTGGGCACTTGCTAGGTGCAGCTGGTGCTATTGAAGCCATTGCATGTATCTTTGCTATAAATAATGGCATTGTACCTCCAACGATCAATCACTTCGAAGATGATGAAGCATTTGATCCAAAATTGAATTTAACTTTCAACAAAGCGCAGAAGAGAGAAATAAACTATGCGTTGAGCAATACCTTTGGATTTGGTGGACATAATTGTTCAGTAATTTTCAAAAAATATAATTAATCTGGATTTTGAAATTATTTCAAAGACTCGGATTCAACCATCTCTTCTTTAGTGAAAAAGACAAAAGGCTTGCTACCTCCATCAATTTGATGACGGGAAGCAGGCCTTTTAACTTATCTCTATATAAGCTTGCCCTCACTCCTTCTGGTCTGGGAGAAGAGACTTCCCAGGGTTTTCGACTTTCCAATGAACGACTGGAATTCCTGGGGGATGCAATCCTCGGAGCTGTGATTGCTGAATTTCTTTTCCAAAAATACCCCTTCAGAGACGAAGGATTTCTTACCGAAACTAGATCAAAACTCGTAAACAGAGAATCGCTGAATGATACCGGCATAAAAATCGGTTTGAGAAAAGCATTGGATATGGAGATCGGAGAGCGAAACTTCACAGGAAATAAATCACTTTATGGAGATATGCTGGAAGCCTTTCTTGGAGCAGTCTATCTCGACAAAGGTTACCATTTCACAAAGAAATTTATTACCCAAAGAATACTCCTTCACTTTGATGTAGAAAGCATGATTGCTACTACGACCAATTACAAAAGTAAAATCATCGAATGGTCTCAAAAGGAAAATAAGCAAGTTGAATTCGTGGTGCTTAGTGTAAGTGGCAACCAGCGTTTCAAGGAATTTAAAGTTGCTTTGCAGGTAGAAGGAGAAGAAGTAGCACAAGGAAAAGGAAGTACCAAAAAGAAAGCGGAGCAGGAAGCATCCAAAAACGCATGCGAAACTCTAAAAATCGCAACCTAGCTTCGTAATTTTAGGATCAATAATATCCATTCATGTCTTCAATAAAAATCGGCGGGGCAACCGTCAATCAAACACCGCTAGACTGGTCAGGCAACCTGAACAGAATCATTCTGGCTATTGAAGAAGCAAAAAGACAAGAAGTAGAAATCCTGTGCTTGCCCGAATTGGCTATCACAGGATACGGATCTGAAGATTTATTTTTGAGCTATTGGTACCCAAAGAAAGCGCTTGCTCAGCTGGAGCTTTTACTTCCTCATTGCCAGGGCATCACTGTAGCAGTAGGATTACCCATCAGAATTCAAGACAAAGTCTACAATACTGTAGCTGTCGTTGAAAACAGCAAAGTCAAAGGATTTGTAGCCAAACAATTCATGGCCATTGATGGAGTACATTACGAATTCCGCTGGTTTACCCCGTGGATAGCAAATGAAGTCGTCGAAATAGAATTTCAGAACCAGATGATCCCGCTTGGTGACCTTACTTTTCACCACAAGGACATTCATTACGGATTTGAGATCTGCGAAGATGCATGGAGAGGCAAGCTAAGACCTGGCTATAGACTTTGTGAACGAAAGGTAGATCTGATCTTCAACCCCAGCGCAAGCCATTTTGCCATGGGCAAGTCTCAGCTGAGAAAAGAATTACTGGAAGAAAGCTCAGCGACTTTCGACTGCTATTATTGCTACGCAAATTTGCTGGGAAATGAATCTGGAAGAATGATTTTCGATGGAGAGATCATGCTTGCTAAATCAGGAGAAATACTTTCAAGAAACAGCTTGCTTTCTTTCGAAGACTATCAGCTAAATAGCTTCTTCTTAGAACCTAAAACTCAAAAAATTGCTCCCATTAATTCCAAGAACGAGGAATTTGTACAAGCTTCAGCTTTGGCACTTTTCGACTATATGAGAAAAAGCCGAAGCAATGGTTTTGTGCTTTCACTTTCAGGTGGAGCTGATTCTTCTTCGATTGCAATCCTTGTAGCTGAAATGGTCAAGCGGGGAATCGATGAATTAGGACTGGACCGTTTTTGTAAAAAAGGCGGAGTAAAAAACTTCCCGACTTCTAAATACCCAGAAAAAGAACTGATGAGTCAGCTTTTGACTACGGCTTATCAAGGCACAAAAAACTCCTCCGACGACACATATTCTTCAGCAGAATCTCTTGCTGAAAGTATTGGAGCCACCTTTTACCACTGGGAAATCGATGAGGAAGTAAAGTCCTACACTTCAAAAATCGAAAAAGCAATTGGCCGAAAATTGACTTGGGAGCAAGACGATATCACGCTACAAAATATTCAAGCCAGAACCCGCTCACCTATTATTTGGATGCTGGCAAATATCAATAATGCACTACTTCTAACTACTTCCAATCGTAGTGAAGGAGATGTGGGCTACGCAACCATGGATGGTGACACGTCAGGAAGTATCTCTCCTATCGCTGCTGTGGACAAATATTTCCTTCTCAATTGGCTACGTTGGGCAGAGAAAAGTCTCAGTCGCCCAGGCCTAGCAAAAGTAAACTCGCTACAGCCAAGTGCAGAGTTACGTCCATTGGAAAGAACTCAGACGGATGAGAAAGATTTGATGCCGTATGCAGTAATCTTGGAAATAGAAAAACTTGCAATTCGCGATCGACGTTCACCCATGGATGTTTATCTCATACTTTCTGAAGAACTAACATTAGAACCTGTCACTTTAAAAGGCTATATCAAAAAATTCTTCCAACTTTGGTCACGAAATCAATGGAAAAGGGAAAGGCTTGCTCCTTCCTTCCACTTGGATGAATTCAATGTGGACCCTAAAACTTGGTACAGATTCCCGATATTGTCGGGAGGATTTACTGAAGAACTTGCCCAACTAGATCAACTTTAACTTATCAACTATGCTTGAATTAATCATGAACTATATCGTCTGGGATCCTAATCCTTCCGTAATTCACGGCTGGGAGAGACCGCCTTGGTATAGTATTCTTTTTGCTGCTGGCTTTGTGATTTCCCAGCAGTTCATGGTTCACTTCTTCAAGAAGGAAGGTCAAAACCCTGAGTTAGTTGATAAACTTACCATCTACATGGTGATCGCTACAATAGTTGGAGCAAGGCTAGGGCATGTGCTTTTCTATGAGCCAGCAAAATATTTAAGCAATCCAATCGAGATATTGAAAGTCTGGGAAGGTGGGCTTGCCAGTCATGGAGCTGCTATCGCCATTCTTTTTGCTCTTTGGCTTTATGCCAAAAGAACACCTGGGCAAAGTTACCTCTGGGTTGTCGATCGAATAGTCATCGTCACCGCACTGACAGGGGCACTTATTCGATTTGGAAACTTGATGAATTCAGAGATCGGTGGAAAAGATACCGGATCAGATTATGGAATAGTGTATGCATGGGACACTGAAGAATTACTTTCCACACTCAAAGTTCCGATCGAGTCAATCGATCCATATAAGCCAGCAGATAGAGAAAATGAATTGGTTGGAAATGGAATTGTCCCAGTTAATATTGATTTGAAAATCAATAAAGGATCTTATTCAGTAGAAGAATTAGAAAACACCTTAAGACGAGACATTAAGTACGCTTTAACGCAGTTCTCCTCCAGCCAGGATTACCTTGCCGAACCAGTAGAGAGCCCTTTGGATATGTCAATCTCTGATAAGGGGGATCATTATTTGGTGACAGTACGAACTTTTGGCAGGTCAAAGCATCCCACTCAGATCTATGAATCAGTGTCTTATTTCGTGATTTTCTTGGTTCTATTTGCACTTTGGAACAAATACAAAGAGCGATTGCCTGAAGGCATTCTCTTAGGAATATTCCTCATCACCGTGTTCGGAATGCGCTTCATATGGGAGTTTTTCAAGGAAAGCCAAGTTGACTTTGAAGATGCTATGCAATTCAATATGGGACAGTTACTTAGTGTTCCGCTGGTAATTGCCGGAATAATCTTAGTAATTCGAGCGCTAAGAAATGGCCTAAAACCAATCAAAAATTAAGGAACTGGATCATGCCCGTGGCCTCCCCAAGGATGGCAACGGGCGATTCTTTTCAACCCCATCCAGCCACCGCTGATGACTCCATGCTTCATGATTGCTTCCTTCATGTATTGACTACATGTGGGTGTAAACCTACAGCTGGAGGGGAATAATGGTGAAATGGTGTATTGATACACCAAGACTGGAAATATAGCTATCTTTCGAAGAATGGATTTTGCCATGAATAAGTCCTATAATTGTGGACATTGCGTAAATAACCAAAAATAAACTTTCAGAATTCCCTCTTGATCCTCAAGAAATCAAATATCCTTTATTTCTCTATACTATTCATGGCTCTTTTTATAGAGTTAGGGACTACTAAATCCTATGCACAGGTAGACACCTCTTACTCTCCAGCTAAAAAAGATACGCCAGACAGCGTAATGGTTAATAATATTTTTATCGTAGGGAATGTAAAAACAAAGAAAAGCGTAATTCTTAGAGAGCTTGATTTCGTCACAGATTTCTATTACGATTGGAACACTTTTTTAGAGATTCTAATTGCTGATCAAAAAAAAATATACAACCTAAGGCTTTTTACATCAGTAGAGATCACCCCACTGATTACTGAGGAGAGCCAAGTTGAGATCCTAATTACCGTAAAAGAACGCTGGTATATCCTTCCTCAAATCATCTTTCAGCTCGCTGATAGAAATTTTTCTGAATGGTGGACAAACCAAGACCACAGTTTTTCTAGGGTAAATTATGGACTTAGACTGAGTCACAGCAACGTGGGTGGGAGAAACGAAAAGCTCAAATTTGCGGGGCAACTAGGATTCACAAAGGCTTTGGATCTTCAATACAGCAAACCTTACATTGACAAAAAGCAAAAACATGGACTCGCTGCTCAGTTAACCTTTAAGGAAAATAAGACCATTCCGATTAAATCCGAATACAACAAGCAAATATTCTATACCGATGAGAATGAAGACATTATCAAGAAAAGCTTCTTAGCAGCACTTCGCTATACCTACAGAAGAAGCTATTACAATTATCATTTCGTGACATTGGGATACAGTTCCACCTGGGTCAGTGACGATGTACTCACTGAAAACCCAAATTACTTTCAACATGAAGGCAACAAACTGCGCTATGCATTTGCAACCTATACTTTCAGACACGACCGTCGAGATAATGTCTCCTATGCCACAGATGGGGAATTACTTCAGCTCTCAATCACCAAATATGGAATCATATTCACTGATGAATTAGACGAAGTAGAAGTGAATTTGACGGCGAATAAATATTTCAAGATCTCAGATAAATTCCATTTCAATACTGGTCTGACTGCCGATTGGTTTTTGAGTAAAACTCAACCTTATACCCTAGTAAGGGGAATCGGATATAACCCAAATTTCATCCGAGGCTATGAACTTAATGTAATAGAAGGCCAGCAGCTATACGTTCATAAAAATAGTTTCAGGTGGAAATTTGTCGACTGGGAAATTGACATTTCCAACCTGATACCATTAGAGCAATTCAATACTATTCCTATTCGACTTTACTTAAGTGCAAATTTCGATCATGGTTATGTCAAAGACAGAAACCACATTCCAGAAAACTCACGACTAGCCAACAAATACCTCATGGGCTATGGAACCGGAATAGATTTGGTTGGTTTTTACGATGCTGTTTTCAGGTTTGAATACTCGATGAATAACAGCAAGGAGGGCAATTTCTTTTTCAACTTTTCCGCTCCATTCTAACTAGCTCCGAATAAAAAAATCATCATTTTGGATTGAATATCAAGTTTTTAACTAAATTAGTTAAGACTTTTTCCAATCCATTATGAAGCAATTGACTTTTTTCTGCTTCCTGCTTTTCCTGTACTTTTCTACACAGGCTCAAACGGATCCGCTCACTCAGGTACATGGCGCGAGAAGCCAAGGCATGGGTAATCTTCGAGTGCATGGGATGGATACTTGGAGTTATTTTAATAATCCAGGCGGTCTTGCCAAACTGGAAAACTCTGCCATCTCTGCTGGATACGATAGTCGGTTCGGATTAAAAGAGCTAAGCACTGTTGATCTGGTCGGTGCCTGGAAAGTGAAAACTGGAATACTAGGATTCGGCGTCACTCGCTATGGAGGTAAATTATTCTCTCAGCAATCGCTTGGGGTAGCTTTCGCCAATCAGCTAGGAATTGTGAGCATCGGAGCAAGATTAGAATGGTTTCAAACACAGATAGAAGGGTTTGGAACAGGCAGCAGCCTTATTTTTAGTTTAGGAGGCATGGCTGAACTCAGTCCCGATTTTTCAGTTGGTGCCAGTATCATTAATCTTAGCCGTTCCAAAATCTCAAAAGACTCCGAAAATAGACTGCCAACTGGAGTGAGTTTAGGAATTTATTATACTCCAATCCCCGAGCTACAGCTTCACCTAGAAGTAGAAAAAGACATCCAGATCAAACCCATCGTAAAAGCTGGGATTGAATATGGTATTAGAGACTGGATATTTCTTCGAACTGGGATCAACAGCAATCCTAGTAGATTGTTCTTCGGTATAGGTCTAGAGTCAAATAGGATGAAATTAGATTATTCCTATGGTCAAAATCAGGCTCTTGGAAGTACAAATCATTTAAGTTTAGGTTTTTCTTTTGGCACAAAATGAAAGCGCTACTCCTGATAATGAGCCTTTCTGCCATATTCTATACCCATGCTAAGGCCCAGCAACCTCCACAAAAGGAAATAAATCTAGAATCATTTATGGAGCGCCTTTTTCCTGTTCAGGATGAAGACCTAGATTACGAGTCGATCTATGAAGTACTGCTTCAATTATATCTAAATCCCATGGATATAAATAAAGCAACTTCCGAAACATTAGCGGCAAGCTACCTGCTAGATCCCAGACAAATCAGCAGTTTGATAGCTTATCGCAATCGTTTCGGTCCGTTTATTTCACTCTATGAACTTCAAGCTGTCCCAGGTTTTGATCTGAAAACCATCGATCAAATTCTTCCCTTCCTAACAATAGGCTCTGGATTTTCTACTCAAACTCAATCCCTTTGGAAGCGAGTTATTACTGAAGAACAGGCTTACTTTCTTGTTCGCGTGCGGAGAAACTGGGAGACGCGCAAAGGATACACACCAGCTGATACTAGCTCCACAGGGAAAATTTCAAGTCGCTATTTAGGAGATCCAAACGAATTCTATCTCAGATTTCGGATACAGCATGCACGTGATTTTAGTTTGGGTGTCACACTGGACAAAGATCCTGGCGAGCAATTCACCTGGGATGGTAAAACTGCGAGATATGGCTTTAATTTCTTTTCATTTCACTTCACAAAGTATTATGTAGGAAAATGGAAGACAATTGCCTTAGGTGATTTTCAAGCACAGTTCGGGCAAGGGCTGGTTTTTGGAGCGGGATATTCCTTGGGCAAAGGGGCTGAAACAGTACCAACCGTCCGGAGAAGTAGCGTTGGTATTTTGCCCTACACTGCTGCTTTAGAATTTGGTTTCTTCCGAGGAGCTGGCCTTACTTATCAAAGTGGAAAATGGCAAAGCAGCATGATAGCTTCCTTTGCACCGAGAGATGGAAGGGCAGCTAGTACACGAGATACACTCAGTACTGAAGATTTGACGATTAGTTCGTTCAATCAAAGTGGGCTTCACCGCACAAGCAGTGAATTGGGTACAAAAAATCAATTTCGGGAAATTAGTCTTGGAGGCAATGCGCAGTACGCTGCAAGTAACTTTCAAATCGGTACAACTTATTTATTTACAAAATTTGATCATGCTTGGATCAAGGACCCAACACTTTATAATCAATTTGATTTTGCAGGAAAAAGCAATCAAGTAGCCAGCATTTACCTGAACTACAACTGGAAAAATTTCTTTCTTTTTGGAGAGTCTGCTATTTCCCATTCTGGCGGAAAAGGAAATGTAGTAGGATTTATTTCAAGCCTGAGCAAGCAGGTCGACTTCTCGTTGCTCTGGAGAAAATACGATAAGGACTTCCATAGTTTCTACGGCAATTCATTCTCAGAAAGTACAAAGCCAGCCAATGAACAAGGCGTCTATCTGGGTATTCAGATCAAGCCAATACCCAAATGGAAGGTAAATGCCTACTATGATTTTTTCAAATTCCCCTGGTTTCGATACAGAGTTTACGCTCCTTCCAAAGGCTACGAATGGTTAGCTAAAATCAGCTTTCAACCAAATAGAAATATGACTGCTTTCTTTCAAATAAGAGAAGAACAAAAAGACAGAAATCTCTCGGACTCAGGTGAACCTTCCCTCCCCTATCTCATCAAACCACTGAATAAGGTAAATGGATTGCTCAGCCTGGAGTACCAAGTAAGCAAAGCATTCTTCTTCCGATCACGAATTTTATTCAGCAGAGTACATTACTATGATCAAAAATCTTCGGGATTTATGATCCTTCAGGATGCCCAATACAGTTTTAGCAAATTCAGAGTAACGGGCAGGATAGCCCTTTTTGACACCGAGGATTACGACACGCGCCTTTATGCATTTGAAAACAATGTGCTTTGGACTTTCTCTATCCCTGCGCTTTCTGGTCAAGGTATGCGTTATTATTTATTAGGTCAATATCAACTTAATTCTCAAATCACAGCCTACTGCCGATTTTCTAGGACAACCTATACAGATAGGGAAACCATCAGTTCAGGACTACAGGAAATAAAGGGGAATCACCAAACTGAAACCACCTTACTCATTAGATACATGCTTCACCGCTAAATTTCCATCAATGGTATAAATCAAAGCCAGCTTTTTTGATAATTTGTAATCAAACCACACTATTCTATGAAAATAACACTACAATTAACCATTCTACTACTTTTCTCTCTGAGTTCAGGGTTTGGTCAAAACCTAGATTTGAGCAAATTGAGTAAGAATGATGGATTTATCCCATTTTACTTAGATGAAGAAAAAGGAAAAATATACCTCGAAATCGATAAGCTAGATTGGGAATTCCTCTATGTGAATTCACTAACGGCTGGTGTCGGGTCCAACGACATCGGATTAGACCGCGGCCAATTGGGAGACACTAGAATCGTAGAATTTAGGAGATCTGGAAATAAGCTTTTCCTAGTTCATAAAAATTACGATTTCAGAGCTTATTCAGACAACCCAGCCGAAGTCCAATCCATCAAAGATGCATTTGCAGAATCAATCTTGTGGGGATTTGAGATCGCCCAAAAAGATGGTGACACTTTCATCGTCGATGCCACGAATTTCTACTTACAAGATGTCCACGGAGTAGCGGAGACACTGACAAGAAGTCGTCAAGGCTCTTTTCGTACAGATGCAAGTAGGTCAGGGTTATACTATCCAATGACCAAAAATTTCCCTCAAAATACGGAAGTGGAAATGACCATCACCTTGACTGGCCAAGCAACAGGTGGAAACTTAAGGTCTGTCACTCCTTCGCCAGATGCCGTCACAGTTCGCCAGCGTCATTCCTTCATTGAACTTCCTGACGATAACTATACGCCGCGTGAGTTTGATCCAAGAGCTGGTTTTGGAAGCATTTCTTACATGGACTTCACCACGCCTATCTCTGAGCCGATCATGAAGAAATTCATTGCCCGTCATCGGCTTGAGAAAAAAGACCCGAGCGCTGCGATGTCAGAAGCAGTCGAACCAATTGTTTATTACCTCGATCGAGGTACTCCGGAGCCAGTTGCTTCCGCCCTCATCGAAGGTGGCAACTGGTGGAATCAGGCTTTCGAAGCCGCAGGATTTATAGATGCATTTCGGGTAGAACTAGCGCCGGAAGGAATGGATCTCATGGATGTGAGATACAATGTAATTCAATGGGTTCATCGCTCCACCCGAGGCTGGTCGTATGGCGCCAGTGTACGTGATCCTCGGACCGGTGAGATTTTGAAAGGACATGTTTCCCTGGGATCGCTACGTGTAAGGCAGGATTTTTTGATCGCACAGGGCCTTTTGCAGCCATTCGAAGATGGAGCTCCTGCTAATCCGAAAATGCTTGAACTTGCCGTTGCCCGCCTGAAACAGCTTTCGGCACATGAGATCGGTCACACAATTGGTCTGGCGCATAGCTATGCTACTTCGGCAGAAAATCGTTCCTCTGTGATGGATTACCCATATCCTTTGATCACAGAAACAGCGGATGGTGAACTAGACCTTAGCAATGCCTATGATGACAAAATTGGTGATTGGGATAAATGGGCTATTAAGTACGGATACGCTATCGCTCCTGAAGGTCAAAATGAAGCTGTTTTTCTCAAGACAACACTAGAAGATACTTACGATGCTGGACATCAATTTATCACAGACGCTGACTCTAGAAGTCAAAGTGGAGCACATCCTACTTCTCACCTTTGGGACAATGGAAAATCAGCCCCAGATGAATTAACCAGGATGTTAAAACTGAGGAAAAACAGAATGAAATCTTTTAACCTGAATGCAATCCCTGAAGGTCAGCCTACTGCATTACTGGAGGAGGTTTTTGTTCCACTTTATATGATGCACAGATTCCAGATAGAAGCTACAAGTAAGCTTTTGGGAGGCGTGGATTACAGGTATAAGATTAAAGGTGACAACCAACCTACCCACGGATGGGTACATTCTGACCAGCAAGAACAAGCATTGGAGTCTTTGCTTCTAACCATTTCTCCTGAGCAACTTCGGGTGCCGGAACATATTTTGAAATTAATTCCACCAAGACCATTTGGCTATGGAAGAAATAGAGAAACTTTCGTTTCGCGGGTAAATCCAATTTTTGATCCAATTGCACCGGCTGAAACCATCGTTGACCTGACCTTTGACTTTATGTTGGATGGGTCTAGAGTGAGCCGCATTTACCTACAACATTTGCAACAAAACAATCTTTTTGGGCTGAATGACATGTTGGAAAGCATGGAGAAGCAGCTATTCAAAAACTATCCTGATGAAGACCTCAACCTTGAGATAATCCTAATGACTCAAGCCAAATATGTCGATCATTTGATAGTATTATCTAAAAATGCAGATGTTTCCAATACAATCAGAGCGATCGCCAGAGGGAGATTAAGACAGCTATCTGTAAGCGGACCGCTTACATTAGGCGCAAATACCAGAGCCCAGCACCAATCTTACCTAGCTGAAAAGATAACAGCATTCTTAGACCTACCAGAAGAACTTATTGTCCAGGAAACCTTGAAAGCTCCAGATGGCTCCCCTATTGGAATGGAATCCATGAGCTGTGATTTAGATTACTAACCTGAGATCAGCACCGATTACTTGCACTTTGGCTTTCGCAGCTGAAGTGCATTTTTATTTTTATGGGAGACAACTAAAAAACAAACCATAAAATAGTAGTAAACATGTCAGGCCTACTCAAACTTTATCGACCAAATCGGTAAATTAGCTACTGAATTGACCTAAGCAGGTCATTTGATGGAACCTATCTTGAAAGCTCCTGTTTACTTAGCCAAACGATTTTAGATTTATGAATAACCCATTGTTGGTAGATTTCTCCACTCCCTTTGAAACTGCCCCTTTTGATCAGATCACCCCAACTCATTTTCTTCCTGCAATTAAATCAGCTATAGCTGAAGCCAAGGAAGATATTTCAAAGATTAAAGCCGAAGACGCTCCCGATTTTGAAAATACCATTGTTGCATTGGATGGTGCAGGCAAGAGACTAGGGATAATCGCCGGAATATTTTTCAATCTTAATTCCGCCGAGACAAATGAGGAAATACAAGCTCTGGCAAGAGAGATTTCCCCTCTTCTTACTGAACATGGGAATGATATTTTACTTGATCAAGAGCTTTTCCAGCAAGTCTTAAAGGTTTTTGAACAAAAAGACCTGTTAAATCTGACTGCTGAACAAACAACTTTATTAGAGAAAACTTACAAATCCTTCGTAAGAAATGGAGCGAAACTAACTGGAGACAAAGCCGAACAGCTACGGAAAATTGATCAGGAATTAGCTCAAGTCTCATTACAATTTGGTGAGAATGTTCTTGCTGAGACTAACAAATTTGTCCATTTCGTAGCCGAAGAATCTGATCTGGAAGGGCTTCCCGAAGGAATCAAAGAAGCAGCTGCGCAAATCGCCGAAGAAAAAGGCAAATCTGGCAAGTGGGCGTTTACGCTGGACTATCCTAGTTATATCCCTGCGATGACCTATGCAAAAAACAGAGGTTTGCGGGAAACACTCTTTATGGCAAACGGGACGAAATGTGCTAAAGGAGATGAACTAGACAATCAGGATAGTATCAAGAAAATCCTAAAACTTCGTCATGACCGAGCGGTATTGCTCGGCTATAAAAGTCACGCTGATTTTGTACTGGAAGAGCGCATGGCCAAAAGTCCCGACCAAGTCATGTCTTTTCTGGATTCCTTACTCGAGAAGGCCAAGCCAAAAGGAAATGCAGAAATAAAGGAATTAGAGGCATTTGCAAAGAGTTTAGATGGCATCGAAGAGTTGAAAAAATGGGATTTCGCTTACTACTCTGAGCTCCTAAAGAAAGAAAAATATTCACTAGATGACGAGTTATTGAGACCTTATTTCCAATTGGAAAAAGTAATCGACGGGGTGTTTCAAACTGCAGAAAAACTGTTCGGAATCACCTTCACTCCTGCTCCAGAAATCCCACTTTATCATAAAGACGTAACTGCATACGAAGTCAAAGACAAAGATGGAAAACATCTATCTGTCTTCTACGCAGACTTTTTCCCTCGCCCAGGCAAAAGAAATGGTGCTTGGATGACTAGTTACAAAGGACAAAGCATGCAAGGAGAAAAAGATTTACGTCCACATGTCTCTATTGTCTGCAATTTTACCAAACCAACCAAGTCCAAACCTAGCCTACTGACATTCAATGAAGTAACTACCCTCTTCCATGAATTCGGCCATGCACTGCACGGAATGATGGCAAAGGGCACATATGAATCGCTCTCAGGAACGAGTGTGTTTTGGGACTTTGTAGAGTTACCTTCCCAGATTTTTGAAAACTGGTGCTATGAGAAAGAATGCCTGGATCTTTTTGCGAAGCATTATGAAACCGGAGAAAAAATCCCTGAAGACTTAATTGAGAAAATCAAAAAAGCATCAAATTTCCAACAAGGCTATCAGACGTTAAGACAAATTAGTTTTGGGCTCTTGGACATGGCGTATCATAGCAAAGATCCAAGTGAGATTACTAGCATTTTCAACTTTGAAGCAGAGGTAATGAAGCCGACAGATCTACTTCCAAAAGTACCAGGAACCTTGATGAGCACTTCATTTTCCCATATTTTCCAAGGTGGTTATTCATCAGGATACTACAGCTACAAATGGGCAGAAGTATTGGATGCTGATGCATTCGAACTCTTTCAGGAGAAAGGAATTTTCGACAAAGACACGGCAGATTCTTTTGTGAAAAACATTCTATCCGCTGGCGGAAGTGAGCATCCATCTCTTCTTTACAAGCGATTCCGAGGAAGAGCACCAAAGCAGGGTGCATTACTGAAGCGTGCTGGATTGATATCAGAATAATTTGCTTTCTTTACTTAAACATATTTTGTAGAGATATATTAATATCAAAACCCAACCCTTAATGGAAATTACAAGCAATAAACTTCCTACATACCTTCGGGCGCTTTCAGTAATGATTTTCATTATTGTACTGGTTTTCTTTTTGATTGTAGGGAAAAGTTTGCTTGTTCCCTTATTTATGGGCGGTTTTTTTGCTATACTATTTACCCCATTAGCTATTTGGCTGGAATCAAAAAAAGTCCCTAGAATACTTTCCTGTATCATTTCACTGTTTCTGATGACAGCAATGGTTGGTGGACTTTTGACTTTTGTAATCAGCAATGTGGCAAAATTCACAAAGGACTTTGATGATGTATCTGGAAGACTTACTGAATATGCAATTGAAGTGGATCAATGGGCATTAGAAACATTTTCCTATGACACAGCTTTAGAAGAAAAAGCCAATACTGATTACTTGAAAAATTTGCTTAATGAGCATAGCTCAAGTATTGGGGACTTTGCTCTTAAAACAGTCGGGTCGCTTACTGGATTAGTGTTGATTCCCGTATTTATGTTTTTCTTTCTCTTGTATAGAAATCACCTAACCAATGTACTAATCCATATCTACAAGGACAAGGATCCTGAATTGGTAAAAATCAGAATAGTTAACCTACGAAAGGTAATTTTAAACTACATCGTAGGAGTAGTGAAAGTAATGGGAATCCTTGCTATCCTTAACATTACAGCCTTTTCATTACTAGGAATTAAACATGCAGTTTTCTTTGGTACACTTGGAGCCATTTTAAATATAATTCCTTACGTAGGTCCTTTCTTCGGAGCTATGCTCCCGATGGTTTACTCTTTCCTTACCAAAGACAGTTTATTTTATCCTGCAGGTGTTCTCGTTAGTTATCAGGTTATTCAAATGATTGAAGGCAATTACCTCACTCCAAAAATTGTAGGAGGAAATGTAAACTTGAATGCATTTATCACATTCCTTGGACTGATTGTAGGTGGCTCCATTTGGGGTGTAGCTGGAATGATCTTGGTTATACCAAGTATGGCAATTTTAAGAGAAATATTTGATCTTAGTGATGACACAAAACCATTCGCGCTTCTATTGGGTGAAGAAAAAGAGGAAGACAAAGAACAAGCATTAAAAGAGGAAGCTGAAGAAATAAATGAAGATAAGATCGATTAAAACCTTTTTCCTAGTTGCACTTTTAGTAATCGCGTTTTCATGTGATTCAGATGAAAGTAAGAAAGGGAGATTCCTTTTGAAAGGAAATGAAAAAATGGAAGAAAATGATCCTAAAGGGGCTATGGAATTCTATAGCGAGGCCCTTGAAATGGATTCAACATATGCTGACGCCTATTATAATAAAGCCCTTGCACACTTGCGGCTAAACCAACTTTCGGAAAGCATACAAGATCTTAGTCTAGCAATAAAATACAAGCCAGATTATTACGATGCCCTTTTCCAACGAGGGTTGAATTATCTTGATAATGGAGAATTTTATAACGCAAGAGAAGACGCACAGAAACTAGTACACCTCGATAACCAAAACTGGAAAAGCTATTTTCTCAAAGGTTTGGTAGAAGAGAAACTCACAAATTTTCCTGAAGCCATAGCAGCTTTCAAGCAGGCGTCTGGACTCGATCCTGAAAATTCAGATCTATTGGTAAACCAAGCCACCATTCTATATTATCTAAAGGATTATGAAGGAGCAAAAATGGTTTTAACACAGGCAATGGAAATCAACCCTCTGGAGCCAAACCTTCATAATTTAAGATCGATGATCTATTTTGATGAACAAAATTATTCTGAAGCATTAAACTCTGTAGAGAAAGCAATTTCTTTGGATAAGAGTCAAGCCTATTTCTACAATAATAAAGGCTTGTATTTGCTCTTTCTGGATCAGGAAGAAGAAGGACTTGCACTGATCAACCAAAGCATTAAAATGGACGCAAACAACCCTTTTGCGCTTAGAAACAAAGGGATTTACTACGTGATGCAAGGAGATAAAACCTCTGCTTTGCAGTATTTGGTGGAATTAAATCGGAATTATCCAGAAATGGATTTAGTGAAAGAATACCTTCAAAAGGCTCAGGCACTCTGATTTCTTTCGAAAATCACGTCTTGAATTATTTTCTGTAGCTCAGTCGCATCTATTGGCTTTGCTACAAATCCATCAAAATCACATTCCTCTATTCGGTCTTTGATTTCAAGTTTTGCAGCTGCAGTAAGAGCGATCACTGGAGCTTCAGTGATTTTTTTGATAGCCAATGTTGCATCAAAACCATCCATCTCAGGCATTTGAATATCCATTAAAATACAATCGAAGTTTGTCTGTTTTACAGCATTCACTGCTTCTAGACCATTCAAAACACGCTCGTAAGTAAAGCCCCATTTACTGATGATTTTGCCCAAGACCAAGGCATTTACATCGTTGTCTTCAGCCATAAGTAAATGTAGCGATGAGCTTTGTTTTGAATATCCATTAATCGAAATGGTATTCTGAGTCTGAATTTCAGCGATTTCAAACTCTAACTCAAAAAAGAAACGACTTCCAACATTTACGGTAGATTCGAGGGAAATTTCCGAACCCATCAAATTCAGGAGTTTTCGTGTGATGGAAAGTCCTAACCCAGTTCCGCCATATTTGGTACTGAAAGTAGGTCTCACCTGATCGAAATCCATAAAAATCTTCTCCTGATGCTCGGGAGCTATACCTATTCCATTATCACTTACTTCAAAGTAAATTTTGGCCTTCCCTTCTCCACTTTCAAGTAAATCTACCTTTACTTTAACTTCACCTTCATTTGTGAATTTGAGTGCATTTGTAATTAGATTATTCAGCACCTGAGAAAGGCGTGTTTTATCACCGGAAACTGCGATATCCAATCCTTCAGACATGGTTACTTCCAATCTGTTTTTACTGTCTCTAGCATGGAAAGACAAACCTTTAATTGTTTGAGCAACAAAAGTATTCAGCTGAAATGGTGCCTTTTCTATGGTAAGTTTACCTGCTTCAATTTTCTGGAAATCTAGTAAGTCATTGATCATAATGATCAGGTTATCGACTGCGAAATTGATCGTATCCAATTCAGATTTTTGATGCGATAATGGGTCATCCTGCATTAAGGAGTAAGTGGATCCTGAAATCGCATTCAATGGTGTACGCAGCTCATGACTGATCATTGATAGAAATTCAGATTTGATCTGATTTGCTTTTTCAGCTACTTTTCTCGACTCATCTAGAGTCGCTTCAAATTCCTTTTGCTTGCTAATATCTGTCAAGTAACCATACCAGACCATATCTCCATTTTCGAGAGCTTGTGGTCTAGCAGCACCCAGAATCCATTTGTATTCATCTGAGTTCAGATCAGATTTAACTCGGAACTGACACTGCCAAGGCTCTACTTTCCTGGCAGATGCAATAGAGGTCGTAATCACCTGCGGCAGATCCATCGGATGAACTCTAGAAATAGCCATTGAAATATCTGTGAAATTTTCAATATCGTCAGGCTTTAACCCTAGTACTAAGGCAATTCCTTTCGAGAGAAAAGAAAAGCTCATTTTGCCATCACTATCCAGAACTAGTTGATACAACCCGCCGGGAACTTGCTCAGTAAGGTTCATCAAGAAGTTGCTGCTATCTTCCAAATTCTTCTCTAGAATGACTTTCTCAGAGATATTTTGAAAAGAAAGCATTACATAGTGAATTCCATCCACAAGCAACTGCTTTGACGCAATCTCTAAGGTCAATTCATTCCCATCAGCGCTTGTAAGTGATGATGAGAATCTGTGAACTTTAAATTCAGAAACTGCAGCGCTTATCCAGTTTTTCCATTGATATGGATCAGAAAATATATTATCTAGTTCGCTGAAATGTACTGGTTTTTCATCCTTCTTATCAAATCCAAAAAGGCTTAATGCCGCTGCATTTGCAAGAAAAATTGTACCATCCGGCTTTAAAATCATTTGCGCATCTGGAGATTCTAACAGAAAGCGCTGGAACTCATTTCTTGTTGGCTGTCCTTGAGACCTTATTTTTTTTCCATTATGAAATAAAAAATAGTTTGTTGAGCTGTCTTGAGGAAGCTCAATCTTAAAGTCATATTCATTGCCACCATGGCTTAACGCTAATTCCTCTTTGAAAATAAAGCTGCTGATATCCAAACCAAGTCCCACTAGACTTTTTTCGATCAGACTTGAACCAATCTGATCTTCGAATGCTCGATTGGAATAAAAAATAGGGTATGGAAATGTGTCATCTGCAAGAAACACCATCTCTGATGACTCGTAAATTAATTTCTTAAATGTACTGTTGATTCCTCTTTCTTGCATCGAAGTAGCGCTTACTATGACTTCCTAGGGATCTTGATATAATTATAAATTTCAAAACCTTCCAGACATCAGGCAAACATACAGCAATTTGTATTTCGTAGCAAATAATTCGACTTATAAATACATTTATTTGAAGATAAATACACAATTGGCAATTTAACAGAAACAGCTTCTAGAGACTATCCATTATGTTGAGCATACCAATAGGTCAACTAGTAAATAAGAAAAACACAAAAAAAAGCCGTAGCGAAATCGCTACGGCTTTTTGCAAGAAATTGTGTCTTATGCTTTCGCTTTGATCAGGTTTAGTGCTGATCCTGCTTTAAACCATTCTATTTGTCCTTCATTGTAAGTATGATTTACTTGGATAGTATCCGAAGATCCGTCCGCATGGTTCAATACAACTTGCAATTGCTTGCCTGGAGCAAAAGTAGTGAGGCCAAGAATATCTATAGAATCATTCTCCTGAACCAAGTCATAATCGGCTGGATTCGCAAAAGTCAATCCTAGCATACCTTGCTTCTTCAAGTTAGTTTCGTGAATTCTGGCGAAGGATTTAACCAAGATAGCTCTAACACCAAGGAACCTAGGCTCCATTGCCGCATGCTCTCTAGAAGAACCTTCTCCATAGTTTTCGTCACCTACCACGATAGAACCGATTCCATTTGCTTTATAATCTCGCTGCGTTGCAGGAACTTCACCATACACTCCAGTCAACTGATTCTTCACAGAGTTGGTAGCATCAGTATAAGCATTTACTGCTCCAATAAGCATGTTATTGGAAATATTATCCAAGTGACCTCTGTATCTCAACCATGGACCAGCCATAGAGATATGATCTGTAGTACACTTACCTTTTGCTTTTATTAGGAGTTTTAGACCTTTCAGATCTGTTCCTTCCCAAGGCTTAAATGAATCCAATAATTGAAGACGGTCTGAAGTAGGGCTTACAGCAACAGTTACATTTGATCCATCTTCTGCCGGCTGCTGATAGCCAGCATCTTCAACTGCAAAACCTTTAGTAGGCAATTCAAGTCCACTTGGCTCATCCAACATAACGGAAACACCTTCTTCATTTACAAGACTGTCAGTCATAGGGTTGAAAGTCAAGTCACCTGCAATCGCCAAAGCAGTTACAATCTCTGGAGAAGCTACAAAAGAGTGCGTATTTGGATTTCCATCAGCACGCTTTGCAAAGTTTCTATTGAAGGAAGTGATAATAGAGTTCTTCTCTTGCTTTTCAGCTCCATGACGTGCCCACTGACCGATACAAGGTCCACAAGCATTCGCAAGAACTACACCGCCCATTTGACCGAAAGTATCCAAAAATCCATCTCTATCGACAGTAAATCTTACCTGCTCAGATCCTGGAGTGATTGTATATTCTGATTTGGCTACCAGTTTTTTGTCCACTGCTTGCTGAGCAAGAGAGGCAGCTCTGGAAATATCCTCATAAGAAGAGTTAGTACAAGATCCGATCAAACCAACTTCCAATTTTGCAGGCCAGCCATTTTCTTTTACTGCAGCAGCAAATTTAGAGATAGGCCAAGCCAAATCTGGAGTAAATGGACCATTCACATGTGGCTCCAATTCAGAAAGGTTAATTTCAATTACCTCATCAAAGTAAGTTGCAGGATTAGCATAAACCTCATCATCACCAGTAAGGTGTTCTGCGATTCCATTTGCTAATTCTGCTACATCTGCTCTCTCTGTAGAGGCTAAATAAGCGGCAGATTTTTCATCATATCCAAATATGGAAGTAGTTGCACCGATTTCAGCACCCATGTTACAGATTGTACCTTTTCCGGTCGCAGAAAGTGATCTAGCACCGTCACCGAAATATTCTACGATAGCACCAGTCCCACCTTTTACGGTAAGGATACCAGCTACTTTCAAAATTACATCTTTGGCAGAAGTCCAGCCAGAAAGTTTACCGGTAAGTTTCACTCCAATCAACTTAGGGAATTTCAGTTCCCAAGGAAGTCCAGCCATAACATCACACGCATCAGCTCCACCTACTCCGATCGCCACCATTCCAAGTCCACCAGCATTTGGAGTATGAGAATCAGTTCCAATCATCATTCCTCCAGGAAACGCATAGTTTTCTAAAACTACTTGGTGGATAATACCTGCTCCAGGCTTCCAGAAGCCAAGGCCATATTTATTGGAAACAGAAGCCAAGAAATCATAAACTTCCTTGTTTTTGTCTTTTGCTTTAGTCAAATCTTGATCAGCACCTACTTCCGCTTGGATCAAGTGATCGCAATGTACCGTAGAAGGCACTGCTACTTGACTTTTGCCAGCTTGCATAAACTGAAGCAAAGCCATCTGTGCTGTTGCATCTTGCATTGCAACCCTATCTGGTTGAAAATCAACATAAGAAACACCACGACCATATGCCTGTGAAGCGGCACCTTCACTTAGGTGTGCATAAAGAATCTTTTCAGTCAAAGTAAGTGGACGCCCCACAGCCTTA
>TARA_R110002020_G_scaffold6878_12_pt1 | contig 21227 bp, 24 predicted proteins | sample TARA_R110002020 | Tara Oceans TARA_R110002020 (sample SAMEA4396489) | marine metagenome | biome: Westerlies Biome; feature: [MES] marine water layer (ENVO:01000295) within the mesopelagic zone...; material: water (ENVO:00002006), including particulate matter (ENVO:01000060) such...
TCTCTGGATCAACGTGATAGGACTCCCCCTCGACCATGCCTAAAGTTACTATTTCGGGGCTCTCGTCGTCTGGGCCTATCTCAAGATGTAGACTACCACTCAGTACATAAATAGTTTTTTCTTTTCTCTGGTGATAGTGTCTGGACATCCTGTGCCCCGCTTCTATAAAAGTATACTTGCCCACATAATGTTCATTTTCGGCAAATATTCTTTCGAATCCCCACGGCTGATTAATAAAGGGAATGTCCTCGTCTATCTTAAACACATTAACCCCTTAGTAGCTGCTGCTTTGACACATCAATATTATATATCTTTTCCGCGATTAATTCAGGGGCACCGACAACAGTTACGCTGCTAACAGTACTTCCACTACCAAAATTAATTTTAGAAAACTCCTGCCTCTCGTCCAGCCCCTCGGGCAAATAGCCTTTCAATAAATGAGATTTCATGGTTACATCCGGACGTATTTGTAATATGGTGTTAGGGTTAATCCACACCTCGTCCACTATAAATCTAGCTTCTGCACGGCGCTCCATAACATTAAAATCTCTAACCTTTTTAACTTCAACAAGTTTAATCATTTGTTCTCTCCTTTAATTTATTTTAAAGACTTTGCCCACCGGCACGAGCCACTTGTCGCCATAGCAATAAACCTCCACCTGTGAAATGTCTTTTTTCGAGACTACCAACCCAACAGAAGGAACCTTGCTGTACATATAGTTGTTAACTATTACCCCGCCACCGGTGCCGTCCGCGATACCCTCTTGTACAAGTTTTATAGCAGAAGGAACGTGTACCAAATCACCGACCAATATATCTTTAGGCAGGGACATCAGGTTTTTTTTCCTCGGTGACCATCGGGAGTGAGGCCTCTTCTTCCGGCGGGGGTCCAAACTTTTTATATTCTTCGTAGGCCCTCACAATCTCAAGCACCTCAAACACTCTGACATCTAATTTTGACAAACATTTGCGATAACTTTCAACCTTTTCTTGAAATAGGTCCGTATTAAACTCTTCTTCTGCGACTAGAATAGAATTTAGCTGATTAAAGTCTTCTATGCACTTGTTAAGAAATGGGGCCTGATGGGATAAAAGTGCTGCGGCCTCCTTAAGAACTTCGTCTTCTTCGACCGTATAGGTCAGTTTTACTCTCATATTCTCTCCTGATCTACTCTTAAAATATCGATTTCCAAATGGTGGTTATAACTAGACCCATAATTGAGGTGCCCACTATCCACATTATTCTTACGTTGTTGCTTCTCCACTCTTCAAGACCAACAATTCTAGTATCTAGCTCTTTTAATCTGGCGTATAGTCCACGGTCGGGATCATAAACGGCTTCCTTAATCTTACTTACATTTTCTGCTAATTCTTCATGTTTTGAAATTAGCGTTTCTATTTTATTTGAAAGCTCTGCTATAGCGACAGCAAGCTGGTTCTCCCCATCCAACATTATCATACCTCCGCAATCTACCATAAATAGTGTTATATTTCTATAATCCCATGTGAAGTAGTAATTAACGTACCAGCAGCGGAGGCTGCATTTTGAAGCGCGCATCGGGTCACCTTTAAAGGATCAATAATTCCAGCCTCATACATGTTCACCACCTGCGTATTTCGAAAATCAAACCCATTAGAATTATTCTCTGACATGATCAAATTCTCCACTAAATCCGGGGACTCGCCTCCGTTGACGGCCATCTGCCTCAGCGGCGCCGCCAAAGATTTTTTAACTATTTCAAAACCAAGCTTCTTGTCCTCTGAGATTCCGGATGTGTCTTCTAGAACGTTTCTTGAGCGCAGGAGCGCCACGCCGCCACCGGGCAAGACACCCTCTTCTTGAGCAGCCTTAACGGCCTCCAGAGAGTCCTCGATACGATGCTTCTTTTCAGTCATCTCTACCTCAGTTGCGGCGCCCACCCTAATAATAGCAACACCGCTCACAAGTTTTCTAATTCTTTGCTGGATGTCTTCGCATTCAGCCGGAGAGTCTGTCTGTTGAAGCTCTGCCTTCAAGAGGCCAATCCTATTGTCCACCTCTTCTATGTCTGCTTTGCCGCCACTTATTGTCGCAAGGGTTTTAGTTATGTCTATGGACCTGCAGTGTCCAAAATCATCCAAGCTTATATCACGTATGCTCTTTTCTGCACCCCCTGCAAAGTAATAGGCTCCAGTAGCTAGAGCCAGATCGTCCAAAAGATTTTTTCTGGCTTCGCCATAGAAAGGCGCCTTTACGGCAGCAATTTTCATTGTGCCACGGACTGTATTCATAATTAAAGCAGCGAGAGCCTGTCCTTCAATCTCTTCGGCCACAATCAAAAGGGGACGACCATCCCGCGCGACGATTTCTAAGGCTGGCAATATCTGCTCCACCGCCTCAATCCTTTCGTCGGTAACCAAAAGAAGAGTCTCGTTGTACTTGACCGCTCCGCGGCGCTCATCATTAATGAATGCGGAGGCCGCATAGCCTGCGGGGATTCTAAATCCCTCAATAACATCCAAAGATGTGTCTAGCGATCTAGCCTCTTCTACCATTATGGCCCCGTCTACACCAGCCTTATCAATAGCAGTCGCGACAAGTTTACCAATAGTAGGATCATTGTTAGCAGAAATTGTAGCAATGTTCTCTATCTGCTGGAGACTGGATACCGGCAGTGACATGTTTTTTAAGCTGTCCACCACCATTTCTACTGCTTCATCGATGCCACGTTTAATCTCAACCGGAGAGGCTCCGGCCATCAAATATCTCTGCGCCTGGATAAACATCTCACTAGCTAGGACAGTAGCCGTGGTAGTGCCGTCTCCAGCCAGGGTGTTTGTTTGCGACGTCGCCTGTTTAAGAATTTGCACGGCTACGTTTTCAAACTCATCCTCTAGGTGGACAAACGCGGCGACCGTGACACCATCCTTCGTGATGAACGGGTCTTTCTCCTTCTCTTGTAAAATTACATTTCTTCCCTTGGGGCCGAGTGTCGTTGACACATTGTCGGCTAACTTTTTTACTCCGCTTAATAGTTTTTCACTTAAACGAGAGCGGCTCTCGAACTTACAATTCGGCATTATTCCTCCACCGTTCTATAATCATAATATAACACATTATTTGCAAAATAGCAAATAATTATTTTATACTTTCGGGATTTCTGGTCTCTTTTGTTCTCTTCTCAATATCTTGTGCGCTTGCGATGGCGTCTGCCGCCATGTAGTCGTCGTCGTCACTTAAACCACCAGCAAAATATCCATTCAAGCTATCGGAAAGAGTTTTTAAAGATGAAAACACCTGAAATATCTCATCATCAAGGGCTGCGGTAACATATTCCAGCATCTCCTCTACATAACGACCACCAACCTTAATATTACCCAGCTCTGCTGTGAATGTAGGATACCCGGTGTTGGTTGCCTGTGTCTCATTAAGGTCCCATTGTCTTTGCTTATCAGTAATGTATCCGTAGGTGTTCTGTAGCGCAACCATTTTCTCTTCCATAGAGAGGTTTTCATAGTAAACCTTTAATCTCTCCTTGTCAAATTCAAATTCAACAGTGTCCAGCATTTCAGCACGACGAGTCGCGACTTCGGATGCCTCCAGTGAGCTAACTATGTCGTTGTTAGCTTTTGCTATGATGGCAGAAAGTGGCTTAAGCATGTCTATAACAATCTTTTGTCTAACTTCGCCACGATATCGAGGTAGAGCCTCCGATTCTCCGTACATTTTTATAAAGTGTGGATACAAAACCTTTAACAGCACCGGCGAGGAAAAGCCACTTCGCAATGGCATTGTGGTGAAGCCTAGACCTCTCCATGTATTGAATATAGACCCTTCACCCTCGGCGCGCCTGAGTTGGCCGTATGCAACGTCCTGCAACACAGTGCCTAAAAAGTTCCAATCAGGAAAGTTTGAATCAACTTCCTTGAGGGCCGGGGGCATCTGTACTGTTTTAACATATTCCTTAATCTTGTCAATAAAAATATTCTCCAGCTCTTCATTCGTCGGAATCTTTTCTCGGGTGGGAAGCTCGGCGGCAATGTTTTGTCCTCTGTCAATTAAAGACTTAGGTAATGCCACAACGCCGGGATGCATCGAATCTAGCATGATGTTTACTATATTGTCTAGGGTGATATCAAACTGGTATAAAAGAATGTCCCCCTCTTGTCTAAGTCTTTCACCAGGGTCGCCGGCCTCGCTAAGTTTTTTAATACCAGCTACATACCTCATGGCATGACCATTCTGTACAGGGTGACTAAACTTAGGTTCTATTATGTCTCTCACAAGATCGCCCCAGCTTCCGCCCACTTTGAGTTTTGTATACAATTTCAAAGAAATTGGTATGTCATCTCCAGTTAAAAAGTCAGCAATCGTGGCATTCCCAGGAGGGATTTGTTTTCCTTTTAATAAAACTGCCAAAAATGCTTCAAAATTAAAACCAGCGGATGAGGCGTTAAAGTTAGTCACAACCTTGGTGAGCGTCTTATAGAACACCAAGTAAGATATCAGCGCCGAGATACGTTGTGAGTTTGTTTCATACTGAGTCATCAACTCCTTGGGCCCCTCCGGGCTATAAAACCGCTGGAGCGCTCTAATTTGTCCCGCAAACGTGCCGTCCTCTGACTGAATATTTTTCAGATATCTCTCTAAAAGAGTACGTTGGGGACCTAAGATTCTTTTTCCTTCTGGGTCTTCCGATACTTCCGACCAGCCTATCTCAGAGATTGGAATGTCCGGGATCATCGACCAGTTAAAAGTAACTGAGGGCCTCTCGATATCCTCAAATAACGTGGAAACTTTTGTCCGTAACCCCTCGTCTATAGCTTCTTCTATCAGACTAGCTATATTTTCAAAACCAAAAACATCTTTCTTTTCTTTAAAATGTTTCTCTACTAAATCATCAAAGTCAAACGACATAACTTAAGCTCCCAATATAATTAGACGATTATATCTGCAATCCCCATTTCGACAGCCTCTTCGGCAGAAAAGAATCTGTCTGTGTTCTCTCTAAGCATTTTCTTTATCTGTCTTCGATTTAAATTGCTTTCGGCTACCAGAGCTTCAAACATTAAATCTTCCATCCTCTCTGCCTCTATGTAAGTCTCTTTAACGTTGGCCACACTCCCCTGATCAGCCGTCATGACATGATGAAGCATAATTCTGCAGTGTTTGCCTATTCTTCTTTGACCTTTGGTACCCGCGGCTAATATTAAAACACCGGCAGACATTACCTTTCCGATGGCCAAGGTCGATATATCGCACAACTCTCTCGTCATCCGCATTATATCATACACTGCGAACATATCTGCAACGTTACCGCCGCCGGTTGATATAACCATTTCAATGGCTTCCGGTTCCTCAGCGGACCGGGCTTCGTGCATATACACTAAAAGGGCGCCAATGGCCTCCTTGCAAATCTCTTCATCTACATCCCCATACAAGCCCACTATTCTAAATTCAGGCTCCTCAGGAGAAAATTCTATCTCGGACTGTTCTTCGTCTTCATTCTCAACCATCTCTTCATTAGACATATTTTTGGCCTCTCTTCCTAATCGCTTTTGTGCATCTCGTCTAGTTGCGCCATGGCCTCTCGCCAATTAATAAATTTTATAATGAAAGAAAAAGCCGGGGGTGAATTAATGACCATCCTCTGAACTACCGATTCCTTCCAGTTGTCCAACGTCTTTCGATCTACTTCACATATATTACTCATCTTGGCGGGAGACATATTGCTCTCAGCCAAAAGCTTTTGTTTATATTGAATTAAAAATTCAGCGTCTTCGTGTATCTTCGAACACATCAAAAGACAGCGATACACTGTTGATTGTGCTATTTTAGCAGCGTGTGATATCTCAAGCAGTCTAGTTGCAACCCGGCATGCAAAAACTCCCATAAAGAAGCTAGTAAAAACTATTGCATAAAGGATATTATCTTCAGTTATTTCCAAATTACTCTCCAAAAGAAAAAGCCATGGGTTTAGTCCATGGCTTTATCTTAACAGAAAATTCTTAATATGTCAATCAATTAATAATCTATTCTTCTTTTTTTGTTAACTTTTCACCCACTAGTCTTTCTGCTACGCGAGTAGTAATTTTCTCAATAAGAGAGGAAACATCAACAGACTCCATCATATCCTCTTCCTCATCCGCTTCCATCATCTCGTCGCCCAAGTCCATAGGTGCATCAAGCTCTGCCTCGGGCTCAAGGTCATCGACCTCTTCCTCGTCCTGGGTAATATCCACTTCATCGCCCATAACATCTTCAAGGGCCTTTTCCAGCGCAGATAAGAAATCATCGACGCTGACAGTACGATCAGCCTCTAGAGCGTCCGGCACCATGTCTACCTCGGGCTCTTCTTCTACATCCATTTCTGCCTCGGGGGCGTCCATGTCCATCTCGACTTCTTCGCCCTCTGGCTCTTCTTCGTCGTCGCGATACATTCCGCCGCCCATCTCGTCAAGGGTGCCATCATCACGTTCACCCTGTGTGCGACCATGGGAACCATCGGTCTTGCCGTCGCGGGAGCGCCTACGCTCCTCCAGCTCCTCCTCCGTAGTGCGCACACCCTCCACAAATCCGGGGGTTAGCGCCTGCAGATTTGCAAGCTTCATAAATTTTCTAACTTGTGCTTCGTTGAGCAAAACTTTTTTCTCTTCTGACATATTAAGTATCTCCCATCTTTTGAATCAAAGACATTCCTACCTTTAATTAGTAACTGGTTAAACTAACGACATTTTTTATTTTGTCTAAAGTGGAGTCGAGTATCTGTTTCGCCCTCACCACGCTAATATCATGTCGTTCAGCTATTTCTTTTAGCGTCATGGGTCCGTGTTTTTTCACCGCGACCAGCGTACAGTTCTTATCCTCTTCAAAGTCTATCCACATTCTGCACTCTTTCTCCTTGCATGACACATGCTCTAAATAGCACTTCTTTGCGCATTCTTTCATAATTCAGGTATCTCCTCTTCTATTAAATCAAATATATTTTCCACTTCTTCCTCCGTAATTCCTAACTTCTCCATCAACGAGGCGCCTTTCTTGCGTAGTCTGGCTGACTTGCTCACTTGCGCCTTTGACTGGAGTTTTTCATCAATTTTGTATGCATCAAGAAATTCCATGAATTGGTTATTTTTTTCTAGGTACGAAACCACACAGCCTCTAAAAAATTCACTCAAATTTCCAAAATTATCATAGTATATTCTTATCTTTAAATCCTCGTGTAATTTAGGATCTAAAAAAAATGTAACCTTGCTAAGTTCGCTCATGATTTTAATATATGAGTAGAACTCTCCGTCTGGCCACTAGCAGTCTGACGAATAAAGCGCGCTTTACTTTGAAGTTCTTGTAGAGTTCGGGCGCCCGTATACGAAAAGCCGCTTCGGATCCCTCTCTCTAGCTCCTCCAATACATCACCAACAGGACCCTTACAGGGCACAGTTGTGGCAATCCCTTCTAGGGAGGCCGTCTTGCCGCGCCACTCAATCTGAGCATCTTTGCTGGCCATTCCACGGTAAGACTTATACTTACCCTCGCGTGTATTTATTGTATCTCCAGGAGACTCATCAGTACCTGCAAGCAAAGACCCAAGCATAACGAAGTCAGCACCAGCTGCCAAAGCCTTGACAATATCACCAGAGTTCCGTATTCCTCCGTCAGCAATGATGGGCGCGTTCCTGTCTGATCTAGCACAATCAAAAATTGTCTGAAGGCCCGGAACACCATGGCCAGTTTGAACCCTAGTTGAACAAATAGAACCGCCGCCAATATTGCAACGGACACTATCGGCTCCCCAATCGACCAAATCATTATAACCCTCCAACGTTGCGATGTTCCCCGCCATCAGATGTACACTGTCGCCAAACGTGGCGCGCAGTTCGGTGAGAGCCTTTTTCATTAATATGTGGTGGCCATGCGCCACATCTACACACAGAATTCGAACACCCATCTCAAACAAAGCACTCGCTCTTTCTAAATAGTCTCCAGAAGTCCCTATCGCGGCGGCCGCGTTAGTGCCGGATGCAACTATAATGTGGTTCATAATTTCTAACTGACGGCTAATCGTATTATATCGGTGCACTACCCCAAGGCCCCCCTCTTGCCACATGGCCACTCCCATCTCTTCTTCGGTGATTGTGTCCATTGGACTTGCAACGATCGGTAAACGAAAGTTTACATGTGCGTAGGGACCACTTAAATTAGAGCTGATGTCCACCTCGGTCCTGCTCTTGATATCTGAATACTGCGGCTCCAACAGTACATCGTTGTAAGCCAATCCTTCTCTAAATTCCATAATTTTCCTCCACCATTTCTTCTATTCTACCCCAACATACAGGGCATGTCAACCTAACTCTCTTTTTTATTACGGTAATCTGCCAAGTTTTTACTGTTTCGTGATTGCGTTGGAATTCTTTATTACAAACGCAGCACTCTTTAGGGTGCTTGGCTAGAAGATCAGCTTGCTGTTGCAGCTTTTCTTCAATTTCTTTCTTATCCTTCTTTCGTTTTGAGGAGTTGACTTTTCTTAATTTTTTCATTTTCCCGTGGACCCTAAAGCTCCGTCTCCACGTTCAGAAATTGTAATTGGATACCATCCATATATATCTGGGTCTTCCGAATGCACAAACCTGACCGGAAGGGCTGGAATCACGACAGCCTGTGCTATCTTATCTCCGTGAATAATAGTCTGAGGACTCTTCCCTACATTGTGTAGGTTTATAAATACCTCGCCATCATAACCAGAGTCAACCACACAAGCCCCTACCAAAAGCGATCGCTTTGCAGCCCAACTAGATCTGTTTTTTATCTCCAGCATATACCCATGAGGCACTGCAAAGCGATACCCGGTCTGAAGCAAAACGCTGTCTCCGGGCTGAACCGAAATAACTTTGTCAACTTCGTTATCCGGATTATATCTCAAATCAAGCCCAGCGTCACTCGGGTTAGCCCTCTCGGGCGGATAAACATCTTCTCTCACCATATGATATTGTAAAATCATTTTATCTCCTATTCAAAATCTATATTTACATCAACTGTTATATTAAACTTAGGAACACGAATTTGGTTGGCTAGGTTGTGAATCTTAGCTTCTGCTGCATCAATATACCAATCCGCATGTCCCCTTTCGTGTATTAAATCCAAAAAATAATCTTCTCTCTTGCCACAGTTCTGGGCCATCATTCGATAAACCTTTTGATTTAACCGGTCCGCTTCGGCACTATCGGCTTTTACGTCCTCTACTTTGCCAAAAACATGCGTTGAGACATCATGTATCATTAAAGTGGCATCGGGGTCCATAAATCGCATCCCATCCGCACCAAACGTAAACAAAATGGCACCGCAAGACATTGCTTTTCCTTCAATAATTGTGGCAATTGGTAATTCTGCATGTTTAATAGAGGAAATCATAGACATTAAACTGTATACTTGTCCCCCGTAAGAGTCAATAATAACCGGTATGACCGATTGACCAGTGTTGTGTGCAGCCGATATGCGGCTCTCAAATTCTTTAGCGGCCTTATTATTAAATTCGTTAACGCGCACTATTATCGGGGCGCGTCGTAGTTCAGGCTCCTTTAAGAGTGAACTACATGTAATTGTTGTTTTCATTTTTCTCTCCTATCCTAATAGTTTCATGGTTTTGCGAATGGATCTTGTTGAAAAGCCCCACTGCTCGTCATAATCAAGGCGCGCCATATACGGACGATTAATATGAATTCTGTCCCTATCAGGGTTGACGCCCCAACATTTAAATTTTGTAATGTTTGAATTGCCGTCTATTGCGGAGACAATCCAATAAGTTTTCCCATTTTTGGTTTGTTTAGGAATTATTTCTCGCGGGATAAACCACACCAAGCCTAAATCACGATCATACTCAGATATAGGAGGTATATATAACTCATCCAATCTATCTTGCACCGGCCCGTCAAGCACCAAGTGCAAGGGAAAGATGCCTGTCAGAGATACGATATTTTCTATCTCCTCCTCTTCTGTAAACTCTCCCTCTTCCTTGTATAAGTCTATCTGCTCGTTTAATTTCTTTTTACTTGTAGGGCGATTTACAGCCACTGATGACCAAAAATGCTTACGGCCCGTAAACCTATCGTCCATCACAACATCAGCAGCGCCAGATCGGATCAATACGTCCAAGGCCTTCTTATTCAGCTTGGAATATACTATCTCCTCATTAAAGATTAATTCTTCTACCGTAGCGAAGGGGCGGTGTGCCAATATTTGTACAATGGCTTTATCTCCCAAACCTTTTATGGAACTTAATGGCTGTATGAGTGTCATATTGTCTTCAGGACTAATCTCCCACACCATCCCCGAAACATTCAAGTCCGCTTTCTCAATTGTAAAACCATAACTCTTCGCAATATTAATTGCTTTTTCTTTACGAGACTCAGGTTCTTTATCTAGGAAGGCAGCCATCCATTCTGAGGGGTAATAGTTAAGCAGCCACGCACACTGGAACGAAATGGCCGAGTAAGAAACCGCGTGGGACTTGTTGAATCCATATCCGGAAAAATATTCAAACGTGTCCCATAAGTTCTCCGCTTTCTGCTCCTTAATCCCTCTCTCTATACACCCGGCAATAAACTTTTTATGCAGCGTCTCTTTAATTTTAGCACCCTTGCCGGTGCCCTTCTTTGTGAGCACCTTGCGTAAGAGATTCCCTTCGTCCAGGGAAAGATCCTTACCGAGCCTATGAGCCAAGAGGGCAATCTGCTCCTGAAAAATCAAGAAACCATAACTTTCCTCAGTAACCTCGCGCACCATATCGTTAAGATAATAAACATCTTCAGGATTATTCTTAGCATTAACATACTGCTCGTGCACGTTGGCCGCTAAGGGTCCGGGACGGAAAATAGAGGTAATCGCTGAGATATCGATCAGGCTCTCTGGCTTTGCACGACGACAAAATTGCTGGGCCTGTTCTTCTGTGAACTGGAAAACTCCAGCCCAATTTCCTTTGTGGAATATATTTTCATAAACTTCTTTATCGTTAAAGTTTATAACATCTGGGTGTAGATTTTCATTATAAAACTGTTTCACTTGCTGAAACGTTGGGTCTTCTACCCCTTTGTGTCTTCGAAGTATGTGGCGTATTGCACCATCAATCATCCTAAGAGTGGAGAGTCCCAGAAGATCAAACTTAATAAACCCTAGGGGCTCAAGATGCCGGACATTCTGCCCTTCAGCCCACGGTGCTTGGCGTACACCCCCAGAGTTGATCAGCGGCATTCTCTTATCTAAGTCATCTGCGATAAGCACACCACCTGCATGGCGTGAGCAAGATCGAACTTGCCCCACTAAAGCCTCTACATGTGTCTTAAGGTCTGGATACTTAATTAAGAACCCGCGCAACGAAGGGCTGAGTTCCATGACTTCCTTCCAAGTTGGAGCATAGACGCCGGCTTTAATTCCGTGCCTTCGTTTTGCTTCTGGCGTGGCCTCCTTCATCATCACCCCGGTGACTTTATTAACCTCAGTAAAAGGAATTCCATAAAATTTTGAAATATCTTTAATCAAAGAGCGTAGTTGTAGAGTGTTCCAGTTCGAAATAGGAACCACGGTGTTGTGACCCCAATCTTGCGCTAGCATCTCCTTGAGTCCCATGGGCTCTGCGACATCATAATCGATATCTGGATAATCCGTCGCGTCTCGTCGCAAAAACCTTTCGAAGAGGAGCCCATATCGAATCGGGTCAATCTGAGTTATCCCCAGCACGTAAGCCACTAGCGAGCCCGCGGCAGAGCCTCGGCCCGGGCCTGTTAGCTGCACGCCGTTGGCTTTGTCAACAATCGCTTTCATGGTAAGAAAATACTTACTAAACCCTCGATCATCAATAGTCTTGATCTCCATCTTGAGGCGTTCAACATAATTTTTCTTGATGTGTAAATTACGGGACCGCAGACCATCGATAGCTATCTGAGTGAGGGCTCCGGTTGCGGTCGCTCCCTTAGGAACAACAAAGTCGGGCAGCTTGACCGTCACATCCGGCTCAAAGTCTTCGATAATTTCATGTGCTATGTAATGTGTCTTCACAATTGAATCAAAAACAAGATCATCGTCATAAGCACTGTTTGTCTCTGCGGAATACTTTTTATAGCTCTCCCACATTTGATCCCCGTTCTTGGGATAAATTTCGTAACCGATATCCTCCACCTCAATAGGCAACTCAGCATCCATATATTCTGGCAGTCCTCCTTTGCCAAGCCATCCCAGGCGAGTGTACAGTTCCCGATCCTTCCAGGCGTCAGGGCTAGGATAATGACTATCCGCTGTGGATATCAACGGTATCCCAAACTCCTCGTGCATTTTGATAATGTACTTGTTAAGTTCGTGTTGTTCCGGAATCTTATTCCATTGTAGCTCCCCGTGCCACCGCTCACCAAATATTTCAATCATTCGTCTTGTAGTGACGCGCATAGCATCAAGCACCGCTTCAGGGCCGTTGTCGCGGTTTTCCCAATAATTGCCCGCGTAGACGCCGCCGAGACAAGCAGAAGCGGCAATAACACCATCGCTGTATTTTTCGAGAAGATCAAAATCGACACGCGGGTAGCGATAGAAATTTTCCTCTTTGTAGCTCTCTGATATTAGTTTGAATATGTTGCTTAAGCCTGTCTGGTTTTGAGCTAGCAAGATAAGATGGCGCCGACGCTTCAAGATATCCTGTGCCTTTTTGCTCTCACCTTCATCTTCTACAGTGGCGCCCGATGCTTCATCTTTTTTCAGCTTCTTCGCAAGCTTGGCGTCTTCTTTTGCTCTTCCGTATTCTTCTCTCCACTCATCGAGACTTGGAATAAAATATGCCTCCACTCCAAAAATGGCCTTAAACTCTTTTCCTTCGGCCTTCATCTTTTTCCAATGGAGCAGTTGATAGCTAAACCCGTTCATATTTCCATGATCCGTTAGAGCAAGAGCGCTGCTCCCATTATCATAAGCAAAGTCCATATGCTCTGGGGGGTACCCAATCGCATCGAAAATTGATCCCGCGACACTGTGGGCATGAAGCCCCACAAATGGGATCTCTGAAATTTGTCTCTTATTCTCGCTATCAGCCATTATTTTCTCCTATTGTATTTAGCCGCCCGCCCGGAAACACCAACTTCGATGGACGAGCTAGTTCTTTGCGGTGAGGTGATGATAATAGTGTACAATAACCCTCCCACGTTGTCAAGTCATAAAACCACTCTAATTCTTTAATTTTTTCTTTTTTAGAACCAAGGCCGCCGAAGACGTCAGCAAGATCATAATTCCTTGATGCATGACGTTCCTCGGGAGGTAACAGCCGTGAAGGGAACTCTTCCCCTTGTTCGGGGGGATAATACATTCTAGAATTTGATTTTATAATATCTCTGGCTTGCTTCCAACCAGACTCGTCAAACGTAAATCCTAGAGGGAGTCCGTCGCGTATAGTCCCACCCTCAAACGAGAAATAAAAATCCTCTCTTTTTCGTATTTCAAGTCTCATTGATTGAGCCTCAAAGGGGTTGTAAGCTCCAAACGGAAAACTTACATAATATTTATCAGGCATCAACCAGCGAGAGAGTCTTCTGCACATCCAGTACGCCACATTAGCTCCGTGCAAAATAGACCACGCATAGCAATCTATTTTATCGCGGTGCTTTGGGTGTATTGGAACATAGTACATGGGAATGTTTAAATACTTTTCTGAGGGGAAGCTCGCAAAGCTTCCTCTCTCTAGGCTGTTTACGTTTCTGACATAATCGCCGAGCCTGTGCTTTATTAAAGGTGAGACGTCATCATTGCAAACAATCCATATTGACTCGCACCCCAGATACGCACACTCTAGAACCGCCATCTCAATTGCGTTGAAGTTTGGAGCTACCGGCACAAAACAGCCGGGCCACTCAAAACCAAATTCTGACTTGGAGCCGGCTATCGGAATAATTCCCGCTAAGTGACTAGAATTATAGGATTTTTGTGTCTTCATCATAAATGTACGTTACAGCAAAAAATATGCTCCGGAAGATCTTCGCTAAAAATATATTTCTTCTTGTATTTGTAAATATCTCTTCTATTATGTTGCAGCACAACATTTAAATTGTGTATTTTGTCGTCAACTTTTCTAATCGGACCTTTGAAGCCGTTCCTTTTAATAAGGGCACTGGAAGCCAATAAAGCTGCTGTTTCAGAGCTTTCAAAATCGTCAATAAGGTTTGCTGGTATAAAAGATTTAGCATAGCAGTCTTTTATGCCGCCCTGGTTTCCGTCGCGTCTTCTGGACGGATAAAACACCAACTCAGAGATGAACTGACTAGTCCCTATTATTTTACAAGTGGCCTGTTTGGCTCCTCTTTTAATATCAAACCAATCATACACCAAGTACTCAATTATCTCTTCGCGAGCTGATATACCTGTAATAAGGTCGAGGTCAAAAAGATATAACTCATTAAAAAATATTTCCACTTTATTATAATTTTCGGTAATCACGGTAGCTTTTTTTTCTTCCACCTTGATTGACTCAATCTCAGAAGGAATTGGCAGAAGACCATTTAAGCCAAGCTCAAATGAAACTAAATTCCATTTACGAAAGTCTTCAGAACTATCAATCTCGTTTGGTCTAAAGCAACTGTTAACCAGCAGCATGCCCCCAGTCGTTTTTGCATATTGGAGAGCCTCAAGACAATGGCCTACGACCAGTTTATTTGTTATTAGAGTCGTCGTCAAAATACCCAACAATATGATTTTCTGATATTAGTCTATACGTCTCTTCCGCGTGCTTAAACTCTCGTATCATGTGAGCCTCCACCACGATCAGGGTTCCGTCGACCCACTCTTTTTCACACTTGTTACCGCTCCAACCAGAAGCAACACGCACCACTTCATAAGGCTGCTCCGCAGGCCTATAACTTGATGGTAAAAGGACCACCTCTGTGTCCTTTTCGTTCTCCAGGAACTCTATTACTACATTTCTCGCAAGTGGTTTAAAATTCATTTTTCCTCCAAATTTTTTATTGCTGCTTTAATAGCTTCTTCAGCCAGTACTGAGCAGTGTATTTTTACCGGCGGGAGCGACAGCTCCTCTACTATGTCTGTGTTTTTGATCTCTTTCGCTTCTTCTAGGGTCTTACCCTTTACCCACTCAGTAGCCAGCGAGGAAGCGGCTATTGCCGACCCGCAACCAAAAGTCTTAAATTTTGCCTCGCAAATCTGGTTGTTTTCGTCAACTTTGATTTGTAGCCTCATTACGTCACCACATTCGGGGGCTCCTACGATACCAGTCCCTACGTCCGGACTTTTCGTGTCCAGGGAACCTACGTTCCTTGGATTCTCGAAATGATCAATCACTTTTTTGTTATAAGCCATAATTTCCTACCCGCATTTTGCATAGCCACAAGTCTTGCATGTGACACAGCCCTCAATATAAATTAACTCTCCACTATCGCACTCAGGACACCCCTTGTCACCAGTTGGTGTAGTGCCGTCTGCTATGTAATTTTTTAATATGCGTGCTACGCACTTTACAAAACTAAACATGTCTGAGTCTCGGTCTTTTTGCATCTGTTCTACGATGTATTGAACGCTAGCTCCATGACGTAATCCCAAGGAGATCATTCGTGTAAATGCAGAATGATTGGGATTGTCGAACACACGAACCAAATCGCGCACCACAATGCTATCGCCATTACGTCCTATTTTTAAATCATAGATTGAATTTTTAGACTTACGGGGGTTTTTAACTAAAATACCTTCGGTGTATTTTTTAGGAATTTCAATTAGGTTTGATAGACCTCCCATAACCTCATAGGGTTTACCTTCAAAAAGACCAACCAATATAACCCATTTTTCTCCCTGTATCGTGGTGTGATGAATGGTGCAAGGTAACTCTTCGGGGCGCCTCGGCGCTGTATGTTGTGGAAATTCCTCAGCTGTAGATTTCTTGGTCACAAGCACGCCAGATCGTGAACCATCCACATACACTGTAACTCCCTTGAGGCCCAATTTCCAGCCCTTCATATAAATCTCGCCGACTATGCTTGAAGGGGTACCTTGTGGTAAGTTAATAGTAGAGCTAATAGAATGATCTATGTTCCGCTGAATGGTTCCCTGGATCTCGATGCGACGATCCCAATCAATATTTTCTGATTCCACAAAAAACGATGGGACTTCATTAGACTCACCATCGCCCCACATATCAAGCCATTCTTGTACATTGTGATGGAACACTTCATATTCCAGCCATCGATCACCCAAGTCGTCAACAAAATCTGCCTCTAGGTGCTGTTCGTTGTGCGACAGCTTGCGACGTCGAATATATGAGTTTCTAAATATCGGCTCCAGACCGGAGGACGTCTGGGACATAATAGAGACGGATCCCGTGGGAGCATTTGTAAGAATAGAAATATTACGACGTCCAAAAGTCTGGATTTTTTCAAAAAGAATTTTTGGGAGTCTTTTGATATATGCGTTTTCTTTCTCTTTTTCCCAATCAAAGACCGGAAAGGCTCCACGTTCCTGTGCCAAGTACACGCTCTCCGCATAGGCTGTATCCCGTATGGTTTCGTAGATCTTTCCTACTATTTCCAACGCTTCGTCAGAATCATACGCTAGGTTAAGACGAGCAACTGCATCAGCCAAGCCGTGAGTTCCAAGACCAGTTCGACGTCCATTAACACAGGCGGTATGCAGCTTCTCCCACAATTCTTTTTCACTGGTGGTATCACAAACTTTTTTGATAGCCTCTAGCTTTTCCAACTCTAGTTCCACCAAGTTATCTGACAGCCTCATACCAACGGATGCTATCTCCTGGAGCTTATTAAAATCAAAGTGGGCCTTGTCGCTAAATGGGTTGCGAACCAAGTGCTTAAGGTTTAGAGAAATAAGACGACAACTATCATATGCAGAAAGAGGTATTTCCCCACAGGGGTTGGTTGTAAGAGTACGAAATCCGACGTCCGAATAACTTTCTGCCGGCAAGTTATTGACGATATTGTCCCACATAAGAATCCCAGGCTCGGCAGTCATCGTAGCGGACTCAATTATTTTATTCCAAAGACTCTCTGCGGATACCTCACTACGATGGGTGGGATCGTCAGAGTCAATCGGGTATTGTAACGTAAAGGTTTCTTTGTTTTCGACAGCTTCCATAAAGGCGTCATTTATTTTCACAGAAACGTTGGCACCCGTTACTTTTGTGAGGTCCCGTTTCATTACAATGAACTTTTCAATGTCTGGGTGTCGTATATCCATCGATATCATAAGCGCCCCTCGGCGACCATTCTGACCTATCATACGACAAACGTATGAATAAAAGTCTGCGAATGACCACGCACCCGTCGTTGTTCGGGCCGAATTATTTACCGTCGCTCCTTCCGGGCGCAAATTAGATATATCAAGGCCAACACCGCAACGACGCTTAAATAAATTAGCAAGATGCTTGCCAGCATCAACGATTGATGAGACGTTATCTCTGGGTGAGTCAACCACCACACAGTTTGATAATGATACATTAACATAATTATTTCCTATCCCCATCATGGGCGAACCCTGTGGAACAATGTACCTGAAGTCCTTTAAGTAGGAATAGACTTCTTCCTCCGATAGTCTATTTGTTTCAGTGCCGGAGAAGCGGCCCTCAATGCGTGCAAACTCTAAGGCAAGACGCCGATGCATATCGTCTGGGGATTTTTCTACATACTCTCCCTTTTTGTTTCGCAGACAGTACTTGGTCATAAAAACATTAGTCGCCAACTCGTCGCCATGGAAATACTCCAATGTTGCTTGCTTTACCTCTTTCTCCGTATAGCTCATTTCTAAAGGCCTCCGTTTCTATTCTTTTTAAATTTCTGATACTTCTCTGCCAATTTTTGTTTTTGTGTTTTGCTGCTTACCAACTCCCCATCCTCTTCGCGCTGGGTGGCTTCCAAAACTTTTATATAGACGTTTGATGTGTCCATAAACAAAGGGAACACAAGACCGTCTGGACCGTTCCTGTTCTTTGCAATGAACATCCTGCCTGTATTACCCAGCTTATCTTCTGCAGTTCTAGAAATAGAGAAAATAAAGTCTGCGACAAAGCACTTATTGAAGGCCTCCGAAATAGACTCCATAGTAACCACCTCTGCGTTCAGCCCGGAGCGATTCGTCTGTGAAGCCGTCCATATAGGACAACCATATTCTTGTGCCAACCCTCGTAACTCCTCATAAATAGATTCCAGCTCGTTTCTTTTTTCTCGTTGACTTGTCACTGGCTTTAAAAGATCTGCATAATCCACAATAATCATGTCGATATCAATGCTCTTCATTCTAAGCTTTTCTAAATGATTTTTTAAGGTGTGAGTAGAAGCTGATTTTGTTGGGTATTCCTTAATGATAAGACGACCCTCAATATCTTGTATCTCCTCATATATTTTTTCTTTAAAAGCGGGCAAGTTTCCCAGAGGCACCTTGGTTATACAGCTGTCATATCGGGAACCAATCACCGTGTCCTGTAGCTCAAGGGTATAGTGAACAACAGTCGCTCCATTACAAACGGCAGCTGCTCCTAAATGAACGAGCGCCATAGACTTACCAGCCCCAGTGGGAGCTATAACAACTCCCAACTCCTTCTGTCCAAGGCCGCCATGTATTAAATCATCAACAAGATTCCAGCCGGTGGTAATAGGATTACGATATCTCGGCTTAAACCTTTCCTCGAAATCCTTTTTCCAATCGTAGCCTTCATTGTTGTTGGCGCCCAGCTTGAGAGAGTCGTTAATAACTTTGGCAATCTCATCAAACGATGAAGTTTGCAAAAGCTTAATTGATTCAATCATGGCTGATTTAAGATTTTGCTTACGGCAAAAATCCAATGATGTATCTTTAATGTACTCAATATTTTCAGTTGCAACGGTCATAAATCTGGCATAGAACTCTCTCACCTGTTGCTGAGTTAGCTGGTTGGAGTCATCAATCCCGGATCTTAAAATCGTTGCCATTATCTGGCGGCTCGGGTGCACTCCATATTTCTTTCTATATCCAAATATTTGATTAACAAAAAGTCGCAGATATTTTAACTCTAAAAAACTAACATCTAAAACTTCTTCTACTTGATCAGCAAATGGCCGGTCGTCTAAAATAGCCATGCATAATTGCTCTTGAAATGCTTTTCCATAACGAGAAAAATCTGTTCTCTCTTTAGTAATTTCCATTTATACCTCTTCTATATTCTACTCTTTATGGAGCGGCTTGTCAACCGAAATACGGTTCATAATTCCGTATAAATCAGTCCAGTTAAACACACCAAATCCGTCTTCGTTCATCATTTTGATAAATTCAGTTCTATTGTAGTCATAAGAAAAGTTATCAAATCCATAATCAATCTTGTTTTGTGTTTGAAGTGATATGGTCGGACTATAAAGTTGCATGAGACGATAGTTTAATCTAATTATCTCCTCGTTTGTTGTTATTGCCTCGTAAAATTTCGGCCTTCTTTTGTCATCTGGTCTAAACTCTCGACAATACTCAACAATTTCCTCTAAAGAAAAATTTTTATTTTCTACAAGGAAGGGAAGTCGTTTTTTGATAGTGGGGAGTCCGGCCCCGCCGATACCCTTCAGGTTGTCTGACTTATCACCAGCAATTGCTCTTGCGGCAGCAAAATTTTTAGGATGAATTCCATATTCTTCTACAACATTATTACGATTGTGAACCTTTTTTTGAATTGGTCGAAATAAAACTGTTTCATCATCACAGAGCTGCAAAAAATCTTTATCGCTTGACACAATAATTTTTTGCCACCCGTTGAACTTTTCAGATTGAGCCACATAAGCGATGACATCATCTGCTTCAACCTCCGGAAACATATATTGCACAACCGGCAATTGATTAAGATATTCCAAGAGTCTTGTCTGTTGCCAAACCTTATTTTCTAGCTCCTCGTTTTCTGTCAAGTTAGTTTCCCGGTTGAGGCGAATAGCTTTACGCCCCTGCTTATATTCCTTCACAATTGATCGTCTTTTAAGTGAACCCCCAGGACCGTCCCAGCAGATCGCCACCATATCAGGCTTGAGGTCTCGTGAGAGCTTCTGTAAGATCTTCAAGAAGCCCTTGACACCTCCTATGGGCTGTCCGTTCGTAGACAGGCTAGGATCGACTATATAGGCTCTGAAGTACATGTTCAAAGCATCCACTATCATTACTCTTTTCATACTGCCACCTTAAGGTCCGCGTTGATTACATCCCGATATTCTAGAAGTGCAAGTTCTTTGTGCTTAGCCTCAATCATAACATCAAGGTCGTGACCATAATCGTCAAACGGGCGCACGACTCGATCCGAGTGGGCTTGGGGTCTGATCCTGGGGTTATCGTGCTCTAGCGAGCGTGATTCGGCATAGTGCACCACGGGCTTGATATCGCCCCACGTAGATAACGCTAGTTCAAGCGCCTCTTGTTCGGTCTGGCCTCCGGGGTGGAGCATGTGGTGATGGTAGTCAAACACAATGGGAATACCAATCCGCTTGTACACACCGTCATACAACTCTTTAGTAGAGTACAGTGAAGGTTTGTCATCGTTTTCAACAGTTAGCCGAGAGCGCACAGACTCCGGAAGTCTTTCAAAATTACGACAGAAATTGTCAAGAGCAAAAGGCTTGTCGCCGTATGCAGCGCCGACATGGATGTTTAGCTTTGCATAGGGCGTACGTGGCAGGCCAATAAGATCAAACATATCAGCGTGCACGGTCAAATCCTTGGCCGTGAGGTTAAACACGCGTTCTTTAGGCGATGCTAGTTTGTTGAACGGGCCAGGATGCGAAGTTAGACGCATATTATGCTGACGCGCAAAATCGCCAGCAACAAGGGCTGCGTGCTTAATGTCCTCATAATTCGGCATATCTTCTAGGTCGTACTCGCTAGCCCATGGAATGATATCAGATGATATGCGATAGAAATAAATATCGTTATCAAGATTCCATTCTAGAATTTTTCTGAGGTCTTGCATGTTTTGTATAGCAAGCTCAGAGGCATACTTGATACCCCTCTCCTTAAATGTCCGCTTAATCATAGTGCGGTTTGTGGTGATACGTTTAGATTTTGGTCGAGATGAAAATCCCATATTGATACAGGCATAGCCATAATTCTTCATTTGTTTTCCCCTAACGTTTGAAGCTCCTATGAGTATATCCCATAGGAGCTTCCGTGTCAAGTGTTTATTTACTTTTATTCTTTATCTACGTCATAGAAATCCCAGACTATAGGCTTTTAGCTACGCCGTACCAATCGCCTTTCTTCCCGAGCG